>OGCL01000619.1_pt1 | contig 36400 bp, 49 predicted proteins | sample 1570041 | NCBI WGS metagenome assembly OGCL01 (sample SAMN06266162, study PRJEB24511) | hot springs metagenome | isolation source: Hot spring water | place: South Africa: Limpopo | collected 2015-06-22 | reverse complement strand
CCTCCAGCGGTGCGCGCAGCACATCGAGCGCCTCGATGACCGCATCGTCCGACACGTCGAGGTCGGAGATGCGCTCTGCGGCGGCGAGATACTCGCCGGTCAGTGTGTAGAGTGTCGGCAGCATGTCACACCTCCACGGTCACTTTGGTGAGCGCGGCTTTGCGCGCGTCTTTGGCGCGGCCCACATCCTCCATCGCCTGCCTGTCGCCGGCATCTCTGGCCGCCCTGTAGGCGGTCTCGTACACCGCGCGTAGCTCGTCCATCGTGGATGCGGCATCGATCGCCGCAAGATGGTCGGCCATGGCGGTCTGCGTCATCTGTGATGGTGCCGCACCCTCGCCGGACTCCAGCCACTCGAGCAGCATCCGCCCGGTGTCGGGCGTGACCACGAAAGGATCGCGACCCATGAGCAGCCCGGTGCGGTCCTTCGAGGCGGTTGCGAAATGCCCGTCGTGCGTGAGGTCGAGCACGATGCTCATCTCGTATTCGATGCCCTCACGCTGCTCTGGCCTGGTACCGAGCTTGACGACGGTCTTTTTGCCGCCGACATCCTGCTGCGCAGTCTCGGTCTTCGACCGCAGGGTCGCGATGACGTGCATGGGTGACTGCATCATCGCGTCGATCAGCGCCCGGTGCCGAGGCGTCACCTCTGACCAGGCCGACCAGGTATTGCCCCGGTACTTGGCCGACGCAATGGCGTCGACCATCTCCAGGCATCCACCCACCCCGCTCCATTCGTGCGTGAGCGAATCGATGACGAGGGTGGCGTATCCACCATCCTCGGCCGCCCGGATCGCCTCGATGTAGCGCTCCGGGGTGTATGGCGCACCCAGGCTCAGTGTGTCGAATGCCGGCGGGCGGATCGTGCGCCCATCCGGCAGCGTGATGTCGCCAGCGTACATGCTGGCGCTGTCACGCTCTGTGTCGATGACCGCGATTGACCCGCCCAATCCCTGGGCGAGCAAAAGTGCCGAGAGCGTCTTGCCCGACCCGCTCGGGCCGGTGAGTGCGAGCCGCAGTTTTGCTTTTTTGCGCGTCGCGCGCGCGAATTTCATCATGGTGCATCTCCTTCTCAATAATCATCGAGCCAGTCTCTGCCCACCACTGTAGGCCGCGATCGTCGTCCGTCATGATGCCCTCACCATGCGCAGGTAGATGCGCACCATGTCGTCATGGGTCGGCCACCTGCCGTAGAGGCAGCGCGCCACTGTGTGCAGCGCCACTAGGCGCCGTGATGTGTACATGTCATCCCTCCATGTCAGTGTGATCTTGATCGCGCGGCGGCTCAGCCATCCGCACGGCCCAATACATGAGCCAGGCCCGCCAGCGCGGCACACCCTCGGCGCGCATCGCATCGCGGAAATGCAAGGCTGCCTCAGCCCAGCTCATCAGTCCATGCCGGTGCAGGACGCGGCACAGGAAATCGTGTAGTGCGGCGCTCAGGTGCGCCGTGTCGCCCGTTAGCCAGTAGGCGAGCGGGATTCGCGGCACAGAGGCGAAATCGGTCTCGAATCCCGCCGGCACGAAAAATGTGCGACCGTCCCTGGCCACGTAGACGAGCGGCTCGGCAAGCGCCCACTGAGCGCGGCCGGCGCTGCTGGCCTCACGGATTTTGACCACTTTGGGGTTGGTCATGAATCGCGGCCGCATGTCTCATCCTCCTGCACCTGCACGCCATACTTGCGCGCGATGCGGTCGATGACCTCCTGCACGCGCGCACTCAGCATGGCGCGCGCTTTGGAGTTCAGATGCGCTTTGCACGCCTCAACACCGGCGGCAATCAGCTCGTCGCGCTCGGGTTGGGGTATGGGGTATGGGATGCGTGTCTCCATGCGCACCTCCTACAGCGCCCAGTCGACGCGCCGGCCCTGCTCGGCAAGCTCGTCGGCCTTGGCGTCACAATAGGCCTCAATGTATTCGTCGAGGCGCCGATCGACCAGCGCCTCAATGTGGCGCACCATCGCCATGATCACGATCATGGCGATGTCAGATGCGCATCTCAGCGTGATGGTGAGCCCGTCTCCCCTCCCGCTCATGGTCACGCCGTTGCGTACAGCGTGCATGAGCACGCTGGCATTGTGGACATCGAGGCAGTCGATGGCCTCGATGAGATCGCCGAGCGTGCACTCGTCGATGCACTCGGCCCGGAATCGCTCACGGGCCGCCTCGATCTCCGCCTCGGTCGGGCGGAGGCTGGACAGTGGGATGGGATCCTGCATGATCATGGTGCTCTCCTTGTAATAGCCGCAACGGCGCGGCAATCATCAGTATACACGCAACAATGCGCGTGTCAAGATCAGGTTGTTATTTTTTTTCCTTGCGCAATCCTCGCGCATGTGCTATCATGGGAACTCCACGCATTGTATGAGGAGAGACATCATGGACTGGGATTGGCTCGTCGGCCGGCACCTGAGCATGGGCCGGGTGGACGCGGTCGCAGGCGATATAGCGACCGTCTCACATCATGGACACGCGCGTCTCGTGCGCGTGTGCGACCTGCTACGCGAGGATTACACGCAACGCAGCATGGCCAGACGCGAGGTAATCACGCCTCTACGCGCAGCGCGACTGCGACGACGGCTGTCGCTCGACGCCGCCGGCGAGATGGTGGGCACCTGTGGACCCAATCTCAGCCGCATCGAGCGCGGTATGGCCAGGCCCAGCAAGCGCATGATCACAGAGCTGGTTCGCCTCTACGAGGGCGATGTGACGGAGATGGAGATCATGTTCCCGGAACGGTACATCGGAGGCCCGCATGATCGCGGGATATGATATGCCATGCGCACCATGCACCTGTTCGCCGGCGCCGGTGGCGGCCTGCTTGCCGACCTCATCCTCGGACACACGCCAGTTGTTGCTGTGGAGTGGAATCCATACGCCTGCCAGGTTCTGCGGGAGAGAGCTGCGGACGGATGGTTCCCAGACCTGCACGTGTGGGAGGGAGACGTTCGGCTGTTCGATCCATCCGAATACGCCGGCCGCGTGGATTGCATCCATGCGGGATTCCCTTGCCAAGATTTGTCACTCGCTGGGCATCGATCCGGACTCGGCGAAGGCACGCGAAGCGGGCTATACCGGGAAGTGCTCCGAATCGCTGGCGTGGTACGACCCAGATACTTGTTCCTGGAGAACGTGGCAGCAATCCTTTCTGGAGGGCTTGGCACTGTACTCGGAGATCTGGCCGCGCGCGGGTATGATTGTCGCTGGTGTTGCCTGGAGGCATCGGGAGTCGGAGCGCCGCATCAACGCGACAGGTGGTGGTGCCTTGCCACGATGGCGGACGCCGGTAGCGAGCGATGCGGCGAGTCATGTCATGGGCAGGCGGGACAGCCGCGGAGCCCCACAGTTGTCTGCGCAAGTGATGATGTGGCCGACGCCATCAGTAAACGGCTGGAAGGGCGGCAGTATGGCAGGGCAGCGACGCGGACAATTGACGGACCCGGCGATGGGCGCGATCCCGGCTGGTGGCAAGCTGAACCCGACGTGGGTCGAGTGGTTGATGGGTTGGCCTCTCGGGTGGACCGCATCAAGGCACTGGGCAACGGCCAGGTGCCGCTCCAGGCGGCCGTTGCGTGGAAAATCCTCGGAGGTGAATGAATGAGATCATATTCCAAGGTTTCCAGCTCGTTCTGGACCGGCAGGACAGGGCGGGCGCTGCGCGGAGACTGCGATGCGCAGATCGTCGCCCTGTACCTGCTGACATCTCCGCACGCGAGCATGATCGGCGTCTACCATTGCCCCATCCTGTACATCGCGCACGAGACCGGCATCCCCTTCGAAGGGGCTTCGAAGGGGCTTCAGAGGCTGGTGGAAGGGGGGTTTTGCACCTACGAAGAGGATACCGAGACGGTGTGGGTGCATGAGATGGCGCGATTCCAGGTCGGCGAGTCGCTGAAGGCGAATGACAACAGGGTGAAAGACATCCAGAGGCAGTTCGCCGAAATCCCAGAGGGCAAGATTCGGCGCGGGTTCTACGAGAGATATAAGGATGCCTATATCCTTAATAAGCCCCCTGGTGAGGCATCGGAAAGCAAGCCCCTTGCAAGCCCCTTGCAAGCCCCTTCGAAGCCAGGAACAGGAACAGGAACAGGAACAGGAACAGGAGCAGGAACAGGAGCAGGAGAGTCTGGTGCGCACACCGACGACCAGCCCGATCGCCGACGACCGGATGCGCCGCCTTCGGCGTCGCCGCGACTCGCGCGCGGCACACGCCTGCCTGCTGACTGGCAGCTGCCGGACGAGTGGGCGGAGTGGGCGCTTGCGGAGCAACCGACGTGGACGCCATCCCATGTGCGCCACGTCGCGGACTGCTTCCGCGATTACTGGACTGCCAAGGCCGGGCAGCACGCATGCAAGACGGACTGGCTGGCGACTTGGCGAAACTGGGTGCGCAGCGAAGGCGGCAGGACGAACAACCGGAGGACCATCCATGACGAGAGAGCCCACACAATCGCCGTGCTCACCGGCCGCGCCACGAGCGGGCGCATCATCGACATCCCGCCAACCGCTGCCAGCGGCCTGGATTGAGCGCATATTCGCCCGTCTGTCGGCCTTCTACGGCACGCGCTTCGCCGACGCTTGGCGCGGCTGCGACCTGGGGGATGTCAAGGCGGTATGGGCCTGCGAGCTGGCCGGCTTCACAGGGGAGGAGATCGCCAGGGGACTCGATGCCTGCCGGCTGCGCGACTGGCCGCCGACACTTCCCGAGTTCGTGCGTCTGTGCCGCCCGCCCATCGACTACGAACGCGCCTTCCTCGAGGCCGTCGAGCAGATGCACCGGCGCAAGGCCGGCAACGACCGGTGGAGCAACCCGGCGGTCTACTGGGCGGCGGTCGACATCGGCAGTGACCTGATGTCCCGCTCCTACCCGGAGATCAAGTCGCGCTGGCAGGCGGCAGTAGACCGCGCCGTCGATGGCGTGCGCTCCGGCGAGCTGCCGGCGGTCATCCCGCCGCGCTACGACGCCCTGCCCGCACCTGGCCGGCAGACCACGCCACAGGTGGCGGCACAGCATCTGACCGCCATCAAAGCGATGCTGGCCCGTAAGCCAACATCCACGCGGACATGCCCCCAGGACGCGCCAGAATCGCCTACGTTGAGTTCTGGATGCGCGGTGGCTACCATCGCATAGGGTTGCTGCAGATTGTCGATCCTAGGCGATTGTGACGCGAAATAGAGGCATGTCCGAGGGCGACGAAATCGGGAAATGTGACCTATGCCGGACAGGGGGTGTCCGATACCATCTCGGGCGCACATGCTGCCGGGTGCGTCTCCTGCTCGCCGAGCCGAGGAGGTCGGCGCGCATCGGGTGGCTGCAGTACTGGCGCGGGCAGAGTCCGGGCAGGGCAGATGTTGTGGAGAGGATCGTGCGGGAGATGTGGCGCAGATGATTTTGGAGGAATGGAAAATGGGTTTTTCGGATGAATATGTAAGGACGGGAAACGCTCGCTATGAGCGCATGGCAGTCGTCAAACGCATCATAAATGAGGCTACTGCTGCGTGTGAACGCGCAAAGTTGCAAGCAGACGATCTTGGCATTGATGCAGCAGGTATCGAAGATGCCCAGCGCGAGCTTAACGAAGCGTTCGTCAGGCTCGATACCGCGCGGTTCTTCAAGGATATGGAGGCAGTCCAAGAATATGCTAATTATTGTGCAAAATGTTGTGCGCAACGCTCAGTTTTAATGTGCGCGTCTGAGCACGCTAGCGCAGCAGAAATAGATGTCGTGCGAGGTTTGGCGTGTGCTATTGCGTCCGTCGCTGCAGCTTGGCTGACTTTAAGCAGAGCCGCGCTGACAATCAACATGGATGCAAGAGCCGAAAAACTTGGGATCAGGAAATGACATGGTCCGCGCGAGAGTGATCGCACGCGGCCGCATCAGTCCGGCGGTGCGCAGCAGCACCGAGGCGCAGTACGAGCAGGTGCTGGCGGCGCGGCTTGCGTGCGGCGAGATCGCCTGGTATCGCTACGAAGGGGTCAAGCTGCGGCTTGCAGACGCTACCTTCTACACGCCGGACTACGTTGTGATGCTGGCCGACGGCACCATGGAGGTGCACGAGGTCAAGGGCTTCTGGCGCGATGACGCCAGAGTCAAGATCAAGGTCGCCGCTGAGATGTACCCCTTCCGTTTCATCGCCGTCAGCCAGCGCCCGAAGCGGGATGGCGGCGGGTGGGAAATCGAGGAGATCGGGGCGTGACTCAGACGCCTTTCTCCGTGCTCTTCGGCGGATCGATGATGCCGTCCTGTATCCAGGTTAGGTATTTCCGAATGGCAATCCCGGCCTGCTTGGCGGTCGGCTCGGCAAACCCGGCCTCGCACATGGCCGCCATGAACCGCTCGATGCTGTGTTGGTCCTGCAACCACACGAGATGATGACGGGCCTCGTCTTCGGTGGCGAATTCCTGCCCGTCCGGCGTCACGTACCTGGTCACCGCTTGCATGGAATACTGCATGTTGGCCTCCTTACTTCCTTACCTGCTATCATAGCGCAGACATGTCCTGAAAGGAAATCGCAATGGAGTCATTCATCGAATTCATCTGGTGTCTGGAATTCCTGGTCGGCCTGTTGCTCGGATCGGCGCTCGGGCTGGTGCTGTCCGGCATGCTGATCGCCGCGAAAGACGTCGATGATGCTGCGGCGCCGGTGACGGACGAGGCACCAGGCGAAGTGCCGCGAATCGACTTCGCTGATTTCTTCAACAGGGCGCAGCGATAATGTTGACTTGCCAAACGCGTATTCCTATGCTAAATGCGGAATGCGCGGATTGCGCATAAGGACCGTCCGGAACGCAACCGGGTTACCAAACTGCGATGCTGGAGTGGTCACCAGCAGGCCGTTTTAGGGGTCGGCTCCCGGTTTTATAGGAGCCATTGCCATGACCACCATCATCACCCCCGACCTGGTCGCGAAGGAATTCGCCGACCTGCTGCACAACAACCTGTCTTTCGTGAAGCGCGTCAACCGCCAGTACGACGACACGTTCGCCAAATCCGGCGCCAAGATCGGTGCGTCTCTGCGCATCCGCAAGCCGGCCATGTACACGGTCGGACGCGGCCCAACCGTCACGCCGCAAGTGCACACCGAGCAGGTCGCCACGGTGCGCGCAACCATCCAATCGCACATCGCCGTGGACTTCCTGACGGCCGACCTGACGCTGCGTCTGAACAAGTTCTCCGAGCAGGTGTTGGAGCCTGCTGCGGCGCAGCTTGCCGCCATCATCGACTGGGATTGCATGCGCCTGGCGATGGGCATCTCCCCAGGCAACGACTACACCGGTACGGCCTATGTGCCGGAAGGCGCGACCGGCAACGTCGTCGGCGCTCCCGGAACGGTACCGGCATCCGCGCTGACCTGGCTTCAGGCCGCCGCCGTGCTGGACGAGGGCACCGCCCCGCGCGACGGCAACCGTTTCGCGGTGCTGAACCCGGCAACCAACGCCGCCACGGTCAACGCTTTGGCTGGCCTGCTCAACCCGACCGGCAAGGTCAGCGCGCAGTACTCCGACGGCGTGATGTCGCAGGGTCTGGGCCTGGAGTTCGCCATGTCGCAAAGTGTGCCGCTGTTGACGGCGGGCACGCACAACACGGCCTATGTGACCAACCATTCCTCCGGCATCACCGAGGGCCAGACTTCCATCACGGTGGCCACCGGCACCGGCACAATCGCCCAGGGCGAGGTGTTTTTCATCAACGGCATCTTCGCGGTCAACCCCGAGACCAAGCAGATCATCTACCGTCCTGACGGCATGCCCATGCCGCGCCCGTTCGTGTGTCGGGCCGCATACTCCGGCGGCGCCGGCAACGTGCTTCTCACCGAGCCGATCTTCACCGGGGTTTCCGGCGCGTTGCAAAACTGCTCGGCAGCCTCCGGAGCCGCCGGCATCTGGCACAACCAGGCCATCACCTTCGTGCAGGGCGCCAGCGTCGTCGGTATCCAGAACCTGGCTTTCCACCGCGACGCATTCGTGTTCGTCACCGCCGACCTCGAAGACGTCTCGGCGATGGGCGCATGGGGCGCGCGCACAGTGATGGATGGCATCTCGCTGCGGGTCGCCCGCCAGTGGAACGCACAGAACGACCGGGTGACCTGCCGCTTCGACGTGCTGGCCGGCTTTGCGACGGTGCGCCCGGAGTATGCCTGCCGCGTGCTTGGCTAACTGAGAGGAGACCGACATGCGCGCATTCACCTCTTTCATGCCGCGCGGCAATCTGCGCAATATCGGTGCGGTGGCGCTCAACCTCGACCCGCCGAGCGTCGGCGCAAACACGACAGGCACATTCACCGCGACTGTGCCTGGCGTTTTGCCCGGCGATATCGTGTTCGTCAACAAGCCGACCGCGACGACCGGATTGGGCATCGTCAATGCCTTCGTCTCCGCAGTCAACACGGTCACGATCCAGCTGATGAACAACACGGCCTCCGCCATCGATGCACCGCTCGAGCGCTACCTGATTCTGATCGTCCGCCCCGACCACGCGGCGAACGCGGCGTAGCGCCCCGGCCTACTGGGGCGCGTTGACTGGAGAGTCTAGGCATGTCCGATACGGAAGAGAAAGTCACGTCCCCGGAAACCGAGGAAGTCGCAGCGGAACAACAGGCTGAACAGCGGTCACCTGCCGAACAGCCGGCCAAGGCGGAGGCCCAGGCCGAAGCCAAGCCCGAAGCCAAGGCCGAGCAGCCGAAGCCGAAGGAACGCGCGCGCAGTGCCGACAGGATCAACGCCCTGTTGGCGCAGCGCGCGGAACTGCAACGGGAAGTCTCGCTGCTGAAAGAGCAGCTAGCGAAAGAGACCAAGCCGAAGCTGGAGGACTTCGACCACGACGTCGAACAGTACACCGAGGCGGCGTCCAAGCACATCGTCAAGGAGATGTACACCGACACGGTGGCGCAGAAGATCGAGGACATCAACAACGCAGCCATGCAGGAAATGGTCGCCACCTTCTGGGACGGCGCGGCCGACGCGCGGCAGCGGCTGCCAGACTTCGACAAGGTCGTCGCCGATCCCTCCAACACGTTCTTTGACGGCCCTGTCCTAGAATTGGTCGTCTCCGCCGAACACCCGCACGACATCGCCTACTATCTCGCCAACAACAAGCAGGACGCGCGACGTATCGCATCACTGCCGCCGCATCTGCAAGGCGCGGCGATTGCGCGGCTGGACATCGAGGTGGCAAGACGCGCGGCAGCAGCTGCCGCCAGTGCCGCCCCGCCGCCGCCGGCATCGCGCCCGACCGGGGCAGGGGTCGGTACCCAGGACTACAGCAGGATGAGCATGAGCGAGTTCCGCCGCTTGCGGGCGAAAGAGCGCGCCGAAGAGAAAGAGTCGCGGCGCTTCTGACGGAGGTCTGCCATGCCGATGAACACCGCGCAAGACCTGATCGATTCGGCCTTGCGCCTGGCGGGGTTGGTCGACCGCGACAGTACCCCATCGACCAGTCTGCGCCAGAACGGGCTCGATGCCCTGAACGGCATCATAGATTCCCTCGTGCTCAACCAGCTTGCCGTCTACCGATACGATGACGAGCAGGTGACGGTATCGGCTACCGAAACCAACTGGGGTCCGGGTAGCGGCGGCATCACCAGCACGCGCCCGGTCCAACTCATCGCCGGCCGCCTGGTAAGCGGCACGAGCGAGCTGCCGGTGCGGGTAATGGACATCGCCGAGTACCGGGCCTTGCCGGACAAAACGGCCGGGTTCGGCATGATCACGGCAGTGTCCTACGACCCGGCCATGCCATACGGCAAGCTCTACGTCTTCGGCTCCACATCGGGCACGCTGAAGATCACGAGTCTCAAGCCGTGGACGCAGTATGCCGCGCTATCGTCCCCGCTCGATTTGCCCCCAGGCTATGTGCGCTACCTGCGCCACTCGCTGGCCGTCGAGATCGGCGCGGAGAACGAACGCCTGCCGAACATGGTCAGTGTCGCCATCGTGCGCGCAATGGAGCGGCAGATGTCCGTGCTCAACGCCCGGCCGGTCAAGATCAGCAACGACTGGATCACCTAGCGGGTGCCGACATGCTGGACGCCAGAGCGCTGCAAGGCGTTGGCCCCGCCCCAAGATCGCAGGTCACGCTACCGGCCTATGCCGGGTACGGCAACGTCGACGGGCTCATCACCAAGGATGACTTCCTGCTCAACTGCTACCCGGAGCAGCTGCCGGATGGGCGCACCTGCCTGACAACCAGGGCCGGCTATTCCGTACATAACCGCCCGCCCGGCGCAAATGCGACACCGCGCGGCATAACTTCCTTCAACGGCCACATATACACGGTCTTCGGTGATGTGTTGTATCGGGGGACGACGGCAATAGCCAATGTCGTCCAATCCGCCGACCAGATCACGAACAAGGTGTTCACGACCGGCTGGACATTCGTCAATGCCGGCATCGACGGATCGGGGCGCACCGACCCGTTCGGGAAGCTCGAGGCCTTCCGGCTGCGCAACACATCGACCAGCGATTCCACCATCACGCACTCGGCAATCACCGTCCCCGCCAACCAAAGGGTGTGGTTCGGGGTGTTCGTCAAGGACAATGCCGGACACACGACAGACGACGGGCACGTCCTGAAGCTGCGCGCCGAATTGACCGGCGGCACGGCCAAGACCTACGAGGCCAAGTTCAAGCCGACGGCCGGCTCGATTGGCACACACGAGATCACCGGCACGGCCGCCAATGGCGAATGCCTGATCAAGAGTGCGATGGGCGGGGGCTGGTATCTGTGCATCCTGCACATGACGACCGGCAACAACACCACGCTGACGGTTCGCATCGTCCCGTCCACCGGCACGAACCTGTCCGATTCCGACACCTTCACCAACGACCGCGGCAACATCTTCTATCACCCGTTCGTAGTCTTCACCACGACCGGCGCATCTGGGCAGGCATGGATGGAGGAGACCGGGATAGAAGATCGCTACCTTGCCGTGCTCGCCAACAATCAGCTCATGCTGGTCGGAACAGACGACATCCCATGGCCGGTGCGCGGGCTGCGCTACCAAACGGACGTGAAGGCAAGTGGGCTGGCTGCACTGGATGGCATGTTGGCCTTGCTGACGCGCAGCGGGTACCTGCTGCACAGCGAGCCTTACGAGCCGTTCAACTGGCACCCGAACGCTTACCTGAACGCGGAGTCGTTCCCGGACGAGGCGCTACACCTGGCGCGGCACATCAACTATCTGGCGGTCTTCGGGCGTCGCAGCATCGAGTTCTACTACAACGCCAAGCTCGAAGAAGGCGCTTCCTTCGGGCGCGTGGACGGGGCCATGCAGCAAATCGGGCTGGCTTGCCCCAATGCCATCGCCAGCATCAAAGGTGTGCAGTTCTTCCTTTCCGACAAGCACGCCGTCTACCAGTTGGGCGAGACCAAGCCGGCACGTGTGTCCACGCCTGCAATAGAACGCGCCATCGGCGCCAATCTGGCCAACCCGTGTACTGTCTACGCATCGTGCGTCGAGGCGGACGGGCATGTCTTCGCCATCTTCAACTTCACCTCTGACGGGATCACCCTGGCCTACGACGCTACTGCACAGGCGTGGATGTTCTTGCAGTACGGCGCGGGCGGCAACTACCGGCTCGGCATGGCCTCTCTGCACGACGGGCGCTACTACGCAATGGACACCTCTTCCGGGCACGTCTACCTCATAGGCGCAACAACACAGGATGTGACAGAGAACATCCGCGTGGAAGCAAGATCGTCCCGTGTCGACTTTGGGATACCGGGACGGAAGACGCTCGCCGGTGTCACCCTGGTGAGTTCGACCGGTACCGGCCTGATGTACTTCGACCACAGCGAAAACGGCTCGACCTGGCAGACCCGCTCATGGACGCCCGACCAACGCCATCACCGCGAGACCAGTCTTGGCCAGTTCGAGAGCCGCTACTTCCGTTGGCGCTACGAAGGAACGGAAAAAATCCAGCTCATCCAGGCGCACTTTGACATCGTGCGTTAGGCCATGGCCAGAATCGTCCCCCCGGTACACTTCCGCGACACGTCATCGCCGGGGTTCGTCGAATGGTTCAGTCGCTTCTACGAAATCTTCCGCCTGCGTCCTGCCAGATCGGCAGCCCATGCAGCCATAGCACCGGCGTTGGCCGGGACTCCTGCCGAAGGCTTTATCAACGCAGAACTCAAAGTTCCCGTCAGAAAAGGGCAACTCGTCACTATTTATGGAGCGGCTGGAGTACACTCCCCGACTGGAGAAGCACGCTGCAAAGTCATATTGCAGGTCGATTACACGGATGTCTTTATCACGTTTTCATCAGCTAGAACAGTTGCGGGGAATCACATATATATGGGGGTCGTGCGTTATATCATGAAATCGGACAAAAGCTACGATAAATTGAATGTCCGCATTGTGCTTCGCGAGGTATACAGCGTACACCGCCTGCTTCCATGCGTTTTGCTTGTGCGCGTATTCTGAGGGCGTAACATGCACCCGCCGCCTTACAAGAACCCGGAAATGGATGGAATGGAGTGGCGTGATTTTCTGCACCGCATGCAGGCTGAAAGCGCGCTTTTCTCTGACACCGGGCGCAGCGTAATGCCGGGGTTCAAGGGCGGGACATCGAGCACAGTGCTGTTCGAGACAGACCCAATGCCGGCAACACTCAATGTGTTGATACATTGGGGCGACAGATATGACGTTTCGCCTACCACAGGAACGACGCGGTTATTTGCCGGCAGCAGGGAACTGTTCAGCATTGCCGGGCTGCAGAACAGAGGCTGTTGGGTGGCCGAGGTCAAGCAGGGCGAGCGCATCAGGCTGACTTACTCCGAAGCAGTGATGCGCGACATGCACTACAGCGTGGAGCCTCTATAACCATGCCGGAACCATTACCTTCTCCGCATGCTGCCACCGCTGACCCGCGTTGGCGCGCATATTGGTTATCCCTGGTCAGTCAGCAAGGAAGGTCCAAGATCGTCGACGCCAATCCCCTGGTCTCGCCTACGTTCCTCAATCCGACTTCAGAAGTCACTGCGTTCGATGTCAATGTCGATGCACATGGCGAGATACTGATAGAGCTAAAATCAGACACATTTGGTGAGATCTATAGCTTATCCCCCTTTTTGATAACTCGAATGGCCAAAGGGACCCACAAGTTATACATCAACGGTCAATTGGTGCACCAGCTTACAGACAAACTATGCCATATGGTTTACTGGACTGAGGCCGAGGGCATCACCAACATCAGGCTGCGCAGCACGATTACATCACCTGACCCGCACATTTATGAAATTATATTCGGCTACGGCATCATTCACTACTGAGAAGTAACCATGCCAAGACTGATCCGCGACGAACGCCTCATTGGGGTGAACCAGCAACTCCAGGACGTTGTTCGCAAGGCAGTCACACGCGCGCCATGGGACATCCTCGTGGTCGAGGGGTTGCGCACGGTAGAGCGACAGAAAAAACTGGTCGAGGCCGGTGCGTCGTGGACGATGAACAGCCGGCACCTGACCGGACGGGCAGTGGACCTTGCGCCCTACATCGACGGGGGCCCAAGGTGGGATTGGCCGCTGTTCTACAAGCTGGCCGACGCCATGAAGACCGCCGCGCGTGAACTCGGCGTCGGCATCGTGTGGGGCGGCGATTGGCGCCCGCCGCGCAGGGACGGCCCGCACTTCGAGCTCAAGGCATGAGCACGATCACACTCCCGGCCTGGCTGGCGGAGCCCGAGCAGCTCAACGCCCGCATCGTGTGCATCTACGGCGGGCGCGGCAGCGGCAAGTCCTGGGGCGTCGCCAGGCGGCTGCTGCTCGACTCCATGCAGATGCGCACGCGCATCCTGTGCTGTCGTGAACTGCAGGTCTCGATCCGCGATTCGGTCTTGCAATTGCTGCGCGAGCAGATCACCAAACTCGCGCTCGACCAATACTTCGACGTCGGCGAGACATACGTCCGCTGCAAGGCGACCGGCAGCGACTTCATCTTCAAAGGGTTGCGCAACAACGCTTCCGAGATCAAATCGACCGAGGGCATAGGCCGGTGTTGGGTCGAGGAAGCGCAGGCCGTATCGGAAGAGTCATGGGATTATCTCCTGCCGACGATCCGGGACAAGAACGCGCGCATCTACATCACCTTCAACCCGCGCTACGACAGCGACCCGACCTACAAGCGGTTCGTGGCCAACGACTACCCCGGCTGTTACCGGCGGCTCGTCAACTACACGGACAACCCGTGGTTCCCGGAAACCTCGATGCCTGAGCAGGTCGCCTATCTCAAGGCGACGGACTACGACGCCTATCGGCACATCTGGCTTGGCGACACCATCGTCCAGAACCGGGCGCAGGTCATCGCCGACAAGGTCGAGGTCAACCGCTTCGAGCCGGCGATGGACTGGGACGGTCCCTACTTCGGGCTGGACTTCGGTTATGCCGCAGACCCAACGGCTTGCACGAAATGCTGGATACACGGGCGCACGCTGTACGTCGAACACGAGGCCTACGGCCTGCACGTCGACATGGACGCGCTGCCGTCTTTCCTGGACACGGTGCCTGACATCCGGCGCTACACGGTGCGGTGCGACAAATCCAGACCAGAGACGATCGCCTTCCTGACCAAACGCGGGTTCCGGGCCGTCGCCGCGCAGCAAAGGCCAGGCAGCGTGGTCGAAGGCATAGCGCACCTGCGCTCGTTCGAGAAGATCGTCGTGCACCCACAATGCACGAACACCCTGGACGAATCGCGGCTGTGGCAGTACAAGGTGGACAGACAGACCGGTGACATCATGCCGGACCTCAAGCCCGGCAACGATCACGCCTGGGACTCGATTCGGTACGCCTTGGAACCGCTGTTGGGCGGGCGGCAAACCAAAAAGCCCGAGATCGTCACACCTGCGCTACACTGGCATGGGAACATGACCTGGATGGGATGACATGGACAAGGACACCATCGCGCAAGCCAAAGACCTGTTCGACCGCACGGACAGGCTGATGTCGCAGTGGCGCCAGCAGGCCAGGACGGAAATCGACTTCGCACACGGCAAGCAGTGGTTGCAGGATGTCGAGGCCAGGCGCAGGGAGGCAAACCTACCCGTGCTCACCATCGACCGCCTGGAGGGGCCCATCTCGCAACTGGTCGGCGATCAGCGTCTCAACGACATCGCCATCCGCGTCGTCTGCAAATCGCGCGATGAGCGCCAGTTCATGACGCTGGACGGCAAGGAGATCGACGAGTCGACCTTCGTCTCCGGGCTGGTGCGTGACATCCAACGCCAGTCCAGATTCGACTGGGTCCAGTCCCAAGCCTACGAACACGCCGTCGTCTGCGGGTTGGGCGGCTGGTACGTCATGCCGGAGTACACTTCGCACAAGTCGTTCGACCAGCGGCTTTGTATCTACGGGGTGGACGACCCCATGCGGCTGTACCCCGACATCGTCAACTGGGGCACGCCGCACGGCATGGACTACGCCATCATCACCGAGGGCCTCCAACGCGAGGCCTTCGCGCAACGCTACCCGACCGCATCCGGGGCCTGGACTTCACCGTCGGCCGGCATGAGCACGGCGGATGACGAAGTCGAGCTTGCCTATTGCTGGATGCGCACCTATACGGACAGCACGTTGGAACTCGTGCGCCTGCCGGGCGGTGCGCTCAAGGCCATGCTGGCGGACGAGGCGAAGCCGCCCGGTACGCTGCTGGTGCGTACCCGCAAGGTGCGTGTGCCCAAGGTCCGGTACTACGTGCTGACGGACAACGAGGTTCTCGAGTCCACGGAATGGGCCGGGCAGTACATCCCCGTCGCCATCGTCACCGGGCGCAAGCGGTGGGTCGACGGGCAGGTCGACCTGATCGGCATCGTGCGCAAGGCCATGGACCCGCAGCGCATGTACAACTACACCCGTTCGGCTGCCGCCGAGTTCATGGGCATCGCTCCGAGGGCTCCCTATCTGGCGACGCCGGCGCAGATCTCCGGGCACGAAAAGATGTGGGCCATGGCCAACATGGGCGTCTTTCCCTACCTGCTCTTCAACCCGGATCCGGAATACCCGGCATCCCCGCAACGGCAACAGGTCAGCTACCCGACCGGGTTCGCCCAGGAGGCCATCGTCGCCGCGCAGGACATCATGGCCGTGACCAAGATTCATGAGGCCGGCCTTGGGATCAAGAGCAACGAGACATCCGGCGTGGCAATCGAGGCCAGGCAACGCGAGGGCGACGTCGGCAACTACGTCTATCAGGACAACCTGCTGCTGGCCGTGGAGGAGACCGGACGCATCCTGGTCGATGCCCTGCCGAAGTATTACGACACCACGCGCCTCGTGACCGCGCGCAACAAGGACGGCAGCACGCATTCGGTCATGCTCAACTGGCACCGCCCGGACGGGATGTTCAACACGATGTCGGCGGATTTCGACGTCGAGGCGGTGTCCGGCCCGTCTTTCGGCACGGCCAAGCAGGAAGCGGTAGCGGCGATGACCGAGCTGTTCCGCGCCGCACCGAGCCTGGCGTCGGTCGGCGCGGACCTGTGGATCGGCTCCCAATCCTGGGAAGGCGCGCAGGAGTTGGCCAAGCGGCTGAAGAAGATGTTGCCGCCGGAGTTGCGGGAGGAAGAGGGCGAAGACCCGCATGCCAATATCGCACAGTTGCAGGCCGCCGTGCAGCAGCTTCAGGCCGCGCTACAGCAGTCCGGCGAACAACAGGCGCAGCAGGAAGCGCAGCTTGCCGAAGCCAGACGGGCCGCAGAAGAAGCCACTGCCAAGCTGACGAAGATGGAGATCGAGCTTGCGACCGAGCGGGCGAAACACCGGATCGACCTCCAGGAAAGCGAGCTGGAGCGCAAGGCTCTGGATTTCAAATATCGCCAAGCCGCCTATAATGCGGACAACATGACGCAGGAGTAAGACATGGGCATGATCACACTGGAACAGGAAGGGCGCACATCCAACCAGGCCAAGGGTACCGGCGGTGCGATGCACGTCATCGAGCAGGGCCTTGGGCCGGGCGAGGGGCCGAACCTCCCGCTGGCCGTGGAAGAGCGGTTCGTGTTGGATCAGACGATTTTCACGCTGACCGGCTCCACGGCCCCGTATGCCACCAACAACAGGGTCATCAAGGCTGCGCCGGGTTTCGTCAAGCGCATCACCGTCGTCGGCCTGGGGGCTGCAGCTTCCGGCGCCACACACATCTTCGTCTACGACAACACCGCCGCCTCGGGTATCCCGGTCGATGTCATCCCGCGCCCCGCGACCGGTAGCGTCATCTCGATCACCTACGACGAGGATTTCTACGTCGGCATCACGATCGGCATCGGCACGCTGGCCGTCGCCACCGCGTCGATCACCCCGACGCTTGCGGCGGTCGGCGCTGCCGATCAAGCCATTCAAGTCAACGTCGCCTACCGTTAGGAGAATGTCATGCCGCTGAGAATCACTGCCATCAATGGGCGCGAATTCACGGTGCAGGGAACATGGGAAGGAGGCGCGTTATCCGCGACCTTCGTCGTCCCGCGTTGTCCGGTGGAAATGGGTGTGAACGGTGTGCGCGAGCACATCCGCGAGTATGCCGCCGCCGTGCTGCGCGGGTTGAGGCAGGTCGAGCAAGCCAAGCCGGTGACCATACCGCCGGGGGTCTCGGCCACCATCGGCGTCGATTTCGCGGAATAACCGTGTACTGTCTGACCATGCAGCGCCGGCCCATCCCGATTGCGCAAGGGACGGTCACCGAGGCGGCGTTGACTGCCTTCCTGGGTTACCCGGAGTCGGCAACGCGGCAGATGTTCATAGCATCATGGGTGAGGGCACGCATATCTGCGCGCACAAGCAACGTAGACCCGTGGTACAAAGGTTTATGGGATGTAAGTGGAGTATATGCGGCATTCGTGCGACGGTCCCATTTTATAGCTGGCATCATCAAATCTGGCGAAAGCGCTATCTATAATGTGCACAGATCGGACAACCGTTGGACGCACGTTGCTTGCATATTCAACCGCAACGGCTTCATGCAAATTTACTTTAACGGACTGCTCGCGGCACAAACGACGATTCCCGGTTATTCGAACGGCGAGCATTGGGCCGGCACGCCTGTCAATCTTTTGGTCAATTTCGACCAGGCCAACATCCGGGAATTCGTCTTCGGCAGCACGAACGTGGACGGGCGCGTCATCGCATCCCCGACGCAGATATTCGCGCTGGCCCGCCGCAATGAACTCCCGCCGAACGTGCTGTACTGGCCGGCTGACGAGGGACGGGGCACGGTTTGCCGGGCGCTGTACAACGGCCAGCGCGTAAGCTCTGTCGACATGACGCTCGCATCCGACGCATGGTCGGTGCAGGAAGACAGCTTGGGCACCTGACATGGCCAGAATGCTCCGATCCCAAGGCCCGCAAAGTGTGGCGTGGCGCATGTCCAGCACTTGGATCACCGCCCCGGACGTGCTGCGCGACGTGCAGACGATGACACTGTCGGCCTGGATACAGCCGACCGTGGTTGGGTCGATGGCCATCATCGAAACCCACGCCGGCAACGCCTACGGGATGCGGCTGAATTCCGCGCTGCGGCTTGTGTTCAGCTACAACGGCACGTTCTACGGCGGTGTGGCGCAAACCCAGGTCTACCGTGGCGTGTGGACGCATGTCGCGGTCACCTACGACCGGCCATCCGGCGTTGCGACGTTCTACATCAACGGACTGCCGGCGTTCACGTCGACCGCCTCCGTTGCGTTCGCCGGCGCAGGGTCGGCCTATCGCATCGGCAGCGGGTTGAGCGGCAACTTCACCGGTCGCATGGCCAAACCGGTCATGTGGGGCCGCGTGTTGAGCCCGGAGGAGATACGGCGCATCTACGACGAGGGGCAGACCGCCTATCCCGTCGGGGCGTTGTTCGACTACCGGTTACTCGACGGCTTCAACGCGGATTACACCAGAGTGCTGGATTGGTCAGGCTCGGGCAACCACGGCACCGGAGTCGTCGGCTCAGGTTACCCGGATGCCATGCGCGGGCCGAGACACACGCAGCACAACATCTGCCATCCAAGCCGCCCCTATGCACTCAGGGTCCACAACCCGGCCACCGGCATGTTCTTGTCTGACGCCGCCCTGGCCGCCGCCTTCGGCGTCCCCGCCGGACAGGTCGGCGCGAACGGGATCACTATCGGGCTGTGGGCCAAGAAGTACATCCATGTCACGAATTTCGTTTCCTTGTTGAGCAAGGGGTCGTTTACCGGAGGCACCGGGCTTTACATGGAGACGGGCAGCGCGCTCAATATCGTGAATGCCGCGCTGATGACGGCACCAAGTACCAACAAGACTGTTGGCGGAGCCAGGATGGATGCGACTCGGTGGGGGCATATCGTCGCAGGCATGACGACCGACCGTGGCAAGATTTGGCGCAACGGTGTCGTTGCCGCGAACTATGATGGTGTGTCATTTCCGTCGCCGCAAAGCACTACCAATTTGGTATTCTCCAGCACGGGCACGGCTACGTTCGCCACCGCTGATCACTTCATCGCCAACCGCTATCTGACCGATGAGGAAGTGTGGCTGATCTACAGCGCTGCCGAGTTCCCGCCCGACGTCATCTACTTCCGCGGACCTGACGAAACTGGGACGAAGCTCGCGGCGTGGAGGGGCGGGCAGCGGTTGCCTTCCTGCGACGTGACGTTGATCGCGCAGGCCAGGTTCGCGCCTGACACGCCTTGGGGGTAATAGCATGGCCAAGATGCAGAGGGCACAGCGTTTGCAGAGCGTGGCGTGGCGGATGTCCGGCACGAGCTTCACCGTCGCCGACACGCTGCGGGACGTCGATGTGCTGACCCTGGCCGCCTGGGTTTACCCGCGCTCGGTGCAGGCCATGAGCATCATCGAGACCTTTTCTGGCAACGCCTACGGCATCAGTCTCAACAGCAACCTACAACTGGTGTTCGCCTACAACGGCATGATCTACGGCGGCACGTCGGCGACTGCGATTCCACGCGCCGCGTGGACGCACGTTGCGGTGACGTTCCGCCGTCCGTCCGGACAGGCGCTGTTCTACATCAACGGCGCTTTGGTTCTGACCAGCACCGCATCGGTCAGCTTCGCCAGCGCCGGGTCGGCCTATCGCGTCGGCGCGGGGTTGACCGGCAGCTTCGTCGGACATCTGGCCGAACCGGTCATGTTCAGCCGCGTGCTCACACCTGACGAAATCTACCGCGTCTACCGTGACGGCGTGGACGCCTACCCGCCGGAGCGGCTGTTCGACTACCGGCTGTTGGACGGGATGACGCCCTATTCCACGCGGGTGCGCGACAGCTCAAGCGCCGGCAACCACGGCACCGGTACAATCGGCACGGGCAATCCGGACCCGATGCGCGGCCCGCGCTCCTCGCAAATGAGCATCGCACCGCCGAGCCTGCCCTACGCACTCCTGTTCGAAAACCCGTCTGCGGCCATGTTGGTTACCGACGCCACCCTGGCCGATGCCTTTGGTGTTGCGGCTGGGCAGGTTGGCGCGAACGGGATAACAATCGGGATGTGGGTGAAGCAAATCAGGCACTTTATTGCATTTAACTTAATTGCCAAGTATTTGCTTACTGGAGGCACAGGGATAGCCATAAACACTGGTACTTCTCTGAATACACTCCACCCAGCTGTGCTGACGGGACCATTTACATCGTTACCCCTATATCTCACCCAGTACGATGCGACCAGGTGGACGCATGCAGTCGCGGGCATGAGGACAGACCGCGCCAAGGTTTGGCACAAAGGCGTTCTCACTTCCAACTACGATGGTGTGTCCACTACGCCGAATAACACGGAAGCATTTTCAATTGCGCTTTCGGGCGCACTTACGTATGCGAGCGCAGACCAATTCATCGCCAACCGTTTCCTGACAGACGAGGAAGTGTGGCAGATTTACAGTGCTGCCGAATTCCCCCAGGATGTCATCTATTTCCGGGGACCGGATGAGACCGGAACGAAGCTTGCAGCTTGGCGCGGCGGGCAGCGGTTGCCTTCCTGCGACGTGACGCTGATCGCGCAGGCCAGGTTCGCGCCTGACACGCCTTGGGGGCAATAGCATGGCCAAGATGCAGAGGGCACAGCGTTTGCAGAGCGTGGCGTGGCGGATGTCCGGCACGAGCTTCACCGTCGCCGACACGCTGCGGGACGTCGATGTGCTGACCCTGGCCGCCTGGGTTTACCCGCGCTCGGTGCAGGCCATGAGCATCATCGAGACCTTTTCTGGCAACGCCTACGGCATCAGTCTCAACAGCAACCTACAACTGGTGTTCGCCTACAACGGCATGATCTACGGCGGCACGTCGGCGACTGCGATTCCACGCGCCGCGTGGACGCACGTTGCGGTGACGTTCCGCCGTCCGTCCGGACAGGCGCTGTTCTACATCAACGGCGCTTTGGTTCTGACCAGCACCGCATCGGTCAGCTTCGCCAGCGCCGGGTCGGCCTATCGCGTCGGCGCGGGGTTGACCGGCAGCTTCGTCGGACATCTGGCCGAACCGGTCATGTTCAGCCGCGTGCTCACACCTGACGGAATCTACCGCGTCTACCGTGACGGCGTGGACGCCTACCCGCCGGAGCGGTTGTTCGACTACCGGCTGTTGGACGGGGTGAGCGCAGACTTCACGCGGGTACGCGACAGCTCGAGCGCCGGCAACCACGGCACCGGTGTCGTCGGCACAGGCTATCCCGACCCGATGCGCGGCCCGCGCTCATCGCAAATGAGCATCGCATCCCCGAGCCTGCCCTACGCAATCCTGTTCGAAAGCCCGTCTGCGGCCATGTTGGTTGCCGACGCCGCCCTGGCCGCCGCCTTCGGTGTTGCGGCTGGGCAAATCGGGGCTTCTGCGGGTGTGACTATTGGGCTGTGGGCGAAGAAGTACAGATTCGTCACACCAGGACAGGTCATTCTGTCCAAGGGTTCGTACCCTGGCGGCACCGGGCTGTACGTCGACACCGGGGGGTCATTGAATGCGGTCAACCCTAACATCATGGTGTCCCCATCTACCCCAAAACATATCGATCACAGCCGGTTCGATGCAACTCGGTGGACGCATGTGGTCGCAGGCATGCGAACCGACCGTGGAAAGATTTGGCGCAACGGCGTCGTTGCCGCGAACTACGAAGGCGTGGCATTCGCGTCGCCGCAGAGCGCTGACAATTTGATATTGGCCGGCACGGGCACGAACACGTTCGCAACCGCTGATCAATTCATTGCCAACCGTTACCTGACCGACGAGGAGGTGTGGATGATCTACAGCGCTGCCGAATTCCCCCAGGATGTCATCTACTTCCGCGGCCCTGACGAGACCGGAACAAAGCTTGCAGCTTGGCGCGGTGGGCATAGACTTCCTTCCTGCGATGTGACATTGATCGCGCAGGCCAGATTCTCACCAGACACACCATGGGGGTATCAGTAATGCCGCTCAAGCATGGACGGTCCAAGAAGGTCATCGCGGAGAACATTCGGCGCGAGGTGCAGGCCGGGAAGCCGGTCAAGCAGGCGGTCGCCATCGCCTATGCCAAAGCCGGCAAGGAAAAGAGGTCGAAGAAATGACCGATCCCGATCTCGTCATCGTCTCCAAGCTGGACAACTTGCAGGACAAGGTGAGCAAGATGGAAAAGGCCATCGAGCGCTTGGCCGACGCGATGGTGCAAATCGCGCGCATGGAAGTCCTGGTCTCCAACCAGTCCGAAGATATCACCCGCGCATTCAGCGAAATCCATGAATTGGGCCAGAGGCTGGACAAGCATTTCGTGGCAGCCGATGATCGTCTCCGCGCGCTGGAAGATGCCAACTCCGTGCACAAGCTCGTCTCGGGATGGGTCGTGACCGGCGTGTCGAGCCTTTTGGCGGCGTTGGGCGGGGCGGTGTTGGCGTTGGTTTACAAGGGGTAGAGCGATGGTCAGCGTGGTCTACATACCGGACCCTGGGACACTGATGCCTGTCGAGGAGGAGGACGTTCCTGCCACACCAGAGACTGACGAGGTCGAGGATGCTGATACACCGGACGGAACTGCCGACTGAGGTGCGCGCCATCCTGGAGGCGGACGGCACCGACCCCTACGATCTCGGTGTACCGGTCGCCGAGCAGATCGACGCGGTGCGCATTGGGGTTTTCACCGGGGCGTTGGCGCTGTACTACGTCGACCCGGTCGTCTTCATGCTCCGGGCGAGAACGCCGCATGTTGGCGACCTGCACATCAGCCTGCGACCGGGCGGGAATGTGTTCGGCATCATGCGGGCGGCGCGCAAATTCCTGAAATGGGCCCCGGTCGGGACGAGTTATCACAAGCTCGAGGCGCGCACACCGAACGCGGCTCTGGCAGCGGTGTGCATGCGCTGCGGGGCTCATCTGGAGGGGATTCGCAGGGAATCGGCGCTCGTCGACGGCGTGTTTGTAGACGAATACGAGATGGGCTATATTCTGCGCAGGGACTCTGTGGCGCATTGATTGGGATAGGAGGCTGACATGCCAGCAGCAGTAGGCGCATTGCTTCTGCCGACATTGTTGTCCGGTACCACCATTGCATCCGCGCTCGGCGCAGCGGCTCCGTTCGTGCTCGGCGCGCTTGGCGGCGGCATCGGCAACCGCCTTGCCGGCGGCGATTTTTGGCGGGGCGCTGCCGGCGGTCTGGCCGGCGGTCTTCTCAAGGCCGTCCCGTTCGAAAGCATGCTCTCCGGGTTGGGCGGGTATGCCAACATCGGGGCCAACGCGCTACGCGGCGGGCTCGCATCTGCCGCCGGAGGCGGGGACCCGCTGCAAGGGGCCGTCCTGGGGGCGGCGATGGGCACGGAGCCCGTGCAACGGACCATGAACCAGCTTGCCGACGGCGCACAGAAGGCGCTGCTCCCCGGCACGATGGTGCAGGCGCCAGCGCCGATCACGGAAGCCGGCCAACCCGCGCCGACCGCGGTTGCTGCCGGCGCGACGCCCGGCGCTGCAGTACCGACAGCGCCACAACCACCGGCGGCGCAACCACCGCAGGCATTCGGCACAAATCTTCTCAACACCATGGCGCAGGCGGCCATCCCTGCTGCAGTCATGGCCTACGGGCAGAAGTCGATGGCCGACGCCAACCTCAATCTCGCGCGTGAACTGGATACCGGGCGCGGCGTGCGCACGCAGGCAGCCAACATGCTGGCGAGCGGCAGCTTCATCAACGACCCGGCCTATCAGTCCGAGCAACTCGCCAGACAGCGCAGGCTGAACAGGCTGGCGGCCGGCGCCGGACTGTACCACTCCGGCAACCTGGCCGAGATGACCGCAGAGGACGAGGCCGACCTGTACAACCGCTGGTGGAACCGCTACGCGGCGCTCGCCGGCAGCGGACCCAACCTGTACGGCGCAGCGATGCGATAGACGATGGCCAACTTCCTTGCCTACTTCGCCCGCGAGCTGCCGGGCCAGATGGAGAAGGTCGAGCAGTCGCGCCGGCAAGCCAGACTCGACCAGATTCAGGAAGAGCAGGCCGCAGCGATGCGTGAGCACCGGATGGCCTTGGCCGAAGACCGCCGTGCAGCCGCCGAGGCGAGGCAGGAAAAGATCGCGCGCGCGAATCAGCTCGCACAACTGCGCGCCGGCATCGACGTGTACGCTCCTGACGCGCTCCAATCGGCGCTGCGCGCCGGTGATTTGGAGACGGCCAATCTTGTGTTGGAGGCGCAGTTGAGGCAAACACGCGACGCCATGGCGCAAGCATCCGGCGAGCTGCGCAATATTCTGGACATGAAAGACCCGAACGCACGCGCCAAGGCGTATTCTTCGGCCCGCGCGCGGTGGGTTACCCAATACCCGACCCTCGAACAAGGTGTGCCGGCCGAATTCGATCCGGTGTGGGTGGGCGGATTTCTCACCCGCGCTGACGCCGCGCTGAAGAACTACCGGCAGATGCGCATCGTGCGGGACGGCACCGGGCAACCTTACATCGTCGAGGGCGGCAGGATCGGGGAAGAGCAGGTGGAGGTTACGCCGGCAGGCCGCCCGGCACCGCCCAAACCAGCGGCCGCCGCCGGCAGGTCGGCACCCAAGGAAACCGGACCCACCCGTGCGCAGCAGCACGCGGACAAGCTGCACGACGAGCGTGTCATCGCCGAGCGCACACGCATCTCCAACATGACCCAGGAGGAGCGCAAGCGTGCATTCCTCATGGGCCAGCTCGACTTGAGGCTGGCGCGGCAGCCATTGCGCACGCGCAAGGACTACAAGACCTGGGACGTCAACACGCAAGGCCAGATCGTCATCGACGGCAAACCCTGGACCGGACAGCCGGCGGGTGAGACCCAACAGCGCTTCTCGCAATGGGAGTTCACCAAGAAGGCCACCAAACAGGACCAGGAGGAACTGCAACGTGCGGTGCAGGAGGCGGTCAAGCGCGGGTTGCAGCACCGCATTCCTTCCATCCTGGAGCGCGCCCGCAAAGACGGCATCATCAAATAGACCATGCCATTGGGCACTCGCTACGACGACCTGCTGGCAGACGAGCCGCCCAAGCGCAACCGCTACGCGGACATCCTGGATGCGCCGGGTGACCTGAGCAAGACCTTCGCCGAGCAGTCCGGATTCCCGGAACAGACCTTCCTGCAAGGCAAGACCTTCGCCGAACAGGCGATGCCGCCCATCTCCGCCATTCCCGGCCCAAGTCCGGAGCACGTCAAGGCAATCCAGCGGCAGGAGGCGGAACGCGCCAGGAAGATGCAGCAAGCAAGCCTGCTCGGCGAGTTCGCCAAAGGGTTCGAGACCGGGGCGGTTGGACAGACCGCCGAAATGCCCGGTGTGCTCGCCCAGGTCGTCGGGCACATCTCCGGCAGCCCGGATATGGTGCGTTGGGGGCAGGATTACGAGCTGCGCAACCAGGGCAGCATCAACCAGCCGATCGTCCCCTCCATCGCCGATGTCGGCAGTGCGCGCGAGGGCGCGTTGTGGCTGTCCGGGGCGGTTGGGCAGGGCTTGGGGTCGACCGCTGTGCCGCTGGCCGCCGGCCTCGGCCTGGGGGCGGTCAACCCCGCTTTGGGTGTCGCCGGGGCGTTCATGCCCTCCCTCGGGCTCAACATGTCCGAGGTGTACAAGTCGGCGCGGGATGACCCGGAACTTCGCTACCTGGTCGACACGGGCAAGCTGTCCAGCCAAGCCGTCGCCGGGTCGTCGGCTGCCTTCGCACTGCCGATAGCCGCGCTGGACACGCTGTCGCTGCGCATCATGACCGGGGCGGGCCGGCAGGCGTTCATGGCCGCGTATTCGTCAGCCCTCAAGAACTACCTGATGCGCGTTGCCAGAGAGGGCCTGCGCGGAGGCACGACAGAGGCCGTGACGGAGGGATTGCAGGCGGCGATGTCCATACTCAACCGCATGGGTCTTGGCAGTGAGCAGGACGTCGAGAAGGCGGCAACGGAAATTCTGGACAACGCCCTGCCGGCGCTGGTGTCCGGCGGCATCATCGCCGCAGGGCACACCGCAGCGGTGACCCCTTCGACACGCAGAGGGCAGGCCGCCGTGGAGTTGTCCAGAGTGTTGGACTCCATCGAGCTTCCGAAGACCGGTATCATCGATTTCAGGCAGCCAAAACCCGTCGAACAGGTCGTCCCGCGCCAGGCAGGCACCCCGGTCGTGCTGCAACCAGCACCACCCGGGGTCACGGTCGAGGAGATCATCGAGCCGGAAGTCGTGGCGGCAGAGCCGGAGCATGTGCCGCAAGAGACGGCAGAACCCCAGGTCGAAGCCACCGACACGCTACCGCAGGCCGCCGCGCGTGAGGAAGCAGCGGCGATACTCGTTCAGATCGACCCGGCCCTCACCGTACCGGTGACGGTGCAACCAGACTCGCAGCCATCCCAATTTTCGGCAGATCAGGCCTTCATCGTCGACAGCGTGTTGACGTCTCTGGAGAACGCCTACGGCACACCACGACAGCCAGAACGCGTCGCCCAACGCGCGAACGAGCTGCTCGACACGTGGCGACGTGATGGCACCTTCCAGGAGCTGGAACCGCAGGAACAGACCCGCCGGGCCGTGCAAACCGCGCTCGTCGAATACGGCCAACAGGCCAAGGAAAGCGCACCCACACAACAGGCGCCCATCACCCAAGAGCCGACCGCCGCCACCCAAGAGCCACAGCCGGAGCCTGCAGCACCAGTCCCAACCACCCCGCAACCGGAAGGTGAGCCGGCCCTGGATAACGAGTTTCAGGTGCAGCTTGCATGGTTGAACGAGCGCGTCCGCGAACACGGGTTTGCCGACGTGGACGAGATGGGCACCAAGGCCCCGGACCTGTTCGAGTCGCTCGCGGTGCAGTGGCGCAAGGCGCGTGAGAGTGGCGCGAAACGCACGGCAAAGGCACCAAAGCGCAGGACCAGAGCGCCAAAGCCGGCACCACCACCGGCAGAAGTACCCGAGTCGGTAGCACCGCCCGTGCAGCCGGAACCATCGGCTGATCAACCAACACAACCGAAACCGAAAAAACCGGGCAAATCGGCGCGCAAACGGCCGGCGCAGGACGACACCCCGCTACCGAAGGAATTCGAGGGCATCAACAGCTTCGAGGACTACGACGCGCTGCTGGCCAGGAAATTCGCGCACGCCATCGCCCAACACACCGACACCAGGCCGCCAATCGAGAAGGCCCTGATCGACGCCAGAGAGGCATGGCAGATCGCCAAACGCGGTGTCGTCCCGCACGAAGAGTCTGCGACCCGCGCAGAGGCCCTTGCCGCCAGGGCCGGCATGACGGTCGAGGAGGTGCAGCAGACCCTGGACCAGGCAATCGCCGAAGGCACCCCACCGGTGGAAGTCCTGGGAGCCGCCATCGCAGCATCGCGCATCCACGCATTGAAGCTTCTCGAGGCGCAGGATCCGGACGAGTTCGTCGGCATCGTCGGCGATGTGCTGATCATGATGGTGGCGGCTCGGGCCTACGCCTCGGAGACGGCACGCGCGTTGGGCTTCCTCGGGTGGCTTGAGCGCAAGGGCGGGTATCTGTCCCCGGAGACGTCAAAAGAGGCCGTGCAAGGGGCGGAGGAGTTCGCCAAGGCATCACGCAGGGCCGCAACCCAAGGCGCGCCATCGCCGCAAGACAAGATGCGCGGCGTCATGCTCTCCGACGAGATCAAGCGGGCGCTCGGCGGCGACAAAGGCATCGAGGCCCTGATGCAGGATATGAAAGCGCAGGGCGCAGACCTGGACTTGAACATGGTCGTGCAGTACCTGTTCGCCCTGGCCAACACCATCCAGCGCGACAAATCTCAGGACATCGGCATCATCAAACACCTGATGCACGCCCACGTCGAGCTGTGGCGTGCGAACATCCTGACCGGCCTCTTCACCCACCAGATCAACATCACCACGAACGCCGCGCTGCTCTCCCTGGAATACGGCATCCTGCGTCCCCTGCAGGAATCGCTACCAGGCGGTATCGGCATCCGCCAGTACCTGCGCGCCGCCCGCGACATCGGTCCGTTCTTCAAGGTGTTGGCCGACATCTACGCCATGGCCAAGTACAACGCCCTGACCGAATACCCCGGCGCACAGCTCAGACACCTGATCAAGCAGAAGGACAGGAAGCTGATCTCCCTGATGCGGGGCGACGCCGGCTCGAAGTGGACAGAGCAGAGACGCCGTTTCCTCCCCGGCGCCTTCGGCCGCTTCATCCGCAACGTCGGCTACACCCCTCTGGGTGTCGAGGATGCAATCTTCAAGGTCATCCCGTTCAGATTCGAGTTGGCCCTACAGAAAGCCCGTGGCCAGCACGAGGACACCGCCGCAGCAATCGAGGAAGCGCAACGAGTCACCTTCAACCAGAAGATCGGTGAACTGGGACACGCCGTCGGCAAGCTGTACGACTGGTTCCCCTACTCCGAATTCCTGGCCACCTTCGTCAGGACCATGACCAACCTGCTACGGTGGACCATGGACCTGACGCCCGGTATCTCCCAAATCCGCAACTTCCGGGCACTGATCGGCAAGGAAGGGCCGGACGAGATGCGCTACGCCTGGGCGAAGACCATCGTGTCCGTGGCCATCGCCGTGGCCGTGCTGGCCATGTACGAAGATGAGGAAGACGGCGACCGCACGCTGACCGGCTATGCCCCATCCGAACGCCGCAAGCGGGCACTGTTCATGGTCGCGGACGACCAGGTGGCGCTCAAGATTGGCGGCAAGATCTACCCGCTGTACCGGCTCGACCCATTCGCCGGCGCGGCAGGCCTGACGATCGGCATCCACGAATCCATCCAGCAGGGCGACATCACACCCCTGATCAACGCGTTCTGGCAGGCAATCGCCAGCAAGCACTTCATGCAGTCGGCCGCCGAGGCCGTGGAGGCCATCCGCGAGGCAGCGCAAGGGCACATCTCTGACAAGGGCTACCTGCAGCTACGCCTACCGGCCGGCATCGTGACCGGCACCGTGCCGCTATCTGGTGCGATATCCCAATACTCCGACCTCACAGACCGATACAAGCGCGAGTACGCGACAATTCTCGAAGCATTAAAAGCCAAGACACCTGGCTGGCGCGAGGAGCTGCCGCCCAAACTGGATATCACCGGCGAGGCAATCGAGAACCCGCGCTACTTCTCGCCCTTCCCGATCCAATCAAGGCAAGCCAGGAAAGATGACGTGGCAAGGTGGCTGATGCGCAACGATATCCGCATCGAGCCGATGCCGCACTCGATCAAGGCGCTACCGCTCAATGCCCGGCAAGAGCTGCTACGGGAGCGGTGGCGGCTGCTCGGCGACGCCTACACAATCACGCATGATCTCGAGCCGGAGTACCAGCAGATAGCGATACGCCGTGCCCTGCACACCTGGGGCCAGTACGCCTCACGCTATCGTGCCGCCTATGCCGAGCCGGAGGAGCTGCCGGAGTAGATGGCAGAGAGACTGCGCGCACCGATCCATTACTACGGCGGCAAGGGCAACCTGCTCGGGAAACTACTGCCACTCATTCCGGTAGGAGGCAAGCCCTACATCGAGCCCTACCTAGGCGGCGGGTCGGTGTTCTTCGCTCGCGAGCCGGCACCTGTGGAAGTGCTCAACGACTTGGACGGCGACATCGTAACGCTCATGCGCGCATTGCAGGACCGCACGACATTCGAGGAACTGCGCCATCGCCTGACGTGGACGCCGTATGCGCGAGACGAATTCGCACGTGCACTGGAAATACTGGCCAGGCCAGACGCCGACCCGGTGGACAGGGCATGGGCAAAGTTCGTGGCCAGCAATCAGGGCATGAGCGGTGTGCACAGGTCGGTCGGCAACTGGAGCCGCACATTTACTAGCGCGCAAGGATGCGCAGCCAACACCAGCAGTTGGCTCATGCGCCTCAGCATGCTGGATGCCTGGCGGGTGCGGCTGATGCGCGCGCAGATCGATCATCGCGATGCACTGGAGGTGATCCGGTACTGGGACTGCGATGAGGCAATAATCTACTGCGACCCGCCCTACGTGCTCGACACGCGCAATGGCCGCACCGCCTACCGACACGAAGCGTGCGACGACCACCACGCCATGCTAGTGCAGACACTGCTGGCGTGCAGTGGCGCAGTGATCCTTTCCGGCTACGACCACACGATCTACCAGCCGCTCATCGATGCCGGCTGGGATGTGATACGCATCGATACTGCCTGCCATGCTGCTGGGCGTGTGCGCGGTAGCCGGCTACGCGGCTTTGGTGCCGCACTGCAGCACGCAGCACGCACCGAGTGTGTGTGGCGCAACCCCAAGGCCGTGCACCTGGCCGGTGGCGCTCAGCTATCGCTGCTGGCCTGCTGAGCCAGTACCGGTACCTGCTCCGGCTCGATCGCCGGCGTGTAGTGCCCCTCGATCGCATCTGGTAGCGGTGTGCTCGAGCCGGCATACTCGATGCGGATCGTGATCCCACCGCCGACAGCATCTGGCCCGAGCTCGAGCTGCTGCCGTGGCTTGCCATCGAGCCGCTCGGCTATGAAAGTGAGTGCCCACTTATCGCCCTGGGACGCCATATTCAGTAGGGCCTCGATGCCGAGCTTGACCCTGCGCCAGTCTTCCTGAATGCACGCCCGCCGCAGGATGCCATCCAAGTGTCGCCAGCGCCAAGCCGCGCTGTTGGTGATTTTGGCTTCCTCAGGGTCGATCATCTTGTCCGCAGCAGTCTTACGCTCTATCGCTAGCGGCTTGCGCCTAGGCATGTGTCACCTCGCTCCGTGATGTGTCACCTCGCAAGCCGCAATATATATATGTGTGCCTAGTTGCGCAATCTGTCGCACCATCCCCCCCTTCTCCCGTGCATCGAATCCGCTGATGCCGCCATAAAAACATTTCATGCAAATTGCACTTGACATTCGCTTGCTGGTGCCTATCATGCCAGTACTGGGTGCACCCGCGCCTGGCCCTTCGGCAGGGGATGCCGAGAGAAGGAGATGAACATGGGCGGAAGTTTCCACTATTACCATCTCCGCCGTGATGCTTTCACGGCGGAGGAACTTGACCAGATTGCCCTCGATGGTGGTCTGGTCAAGCGTATAGCCTATGGCTATACGCTCCGTGGGGAGGTCGACACCGACCTCCCCGGTGGTTGGTCCGCCCGCTGGGTTGACACCCGCGGGATGGGCAATCACGGGGACCTCGTCCTGGTTCCCACGGACCCCAGAACACGGGCAATCGCCCGTGAGGGCCGGATCCGCCAGTACATGGCGGCCGGCCTAAACCGTGTGCAGGCCGAGCGCCTGCACCACTGCCAGGCTCGCTATAAAGGCGAGCTCGCCCCTGTCCTGGCCGAGGTCCTCTCGGACCCGGCCCAGGTTCGGGCCTTCATGGCCCATCCCCAGTCTTACGGCTGGGGATCGGGCCGCTCCCAATGGCAAGACCATTGGGGAGGCGCCTTTCCGGGCGATGCCCTCGCCCGGTACATCTCGGCCCCGAGGGAGGCCGAGTTGGCCAAGATGGTAGCGGCAGTTGCTACCATCTAGGCCCTCCACCCGGCAGGCTATCCGGCCTGCTGGGCCTTGGCTGTCGGCCGGCCGGCCTGCCAGGCCAGGCAGCGGCCATCGGCCTGCAGCGGCGCGCCGTGGTATGGCGCGTCTTTAGCGTCTTTAGTGAAGGAGATCACCATGAGTCTGAGACTTCCACCCCACGGGCACCCGGCCCGTGACCATCTTGATATCGGCCTGCTCGCCAGCCTTGGCGATCGGGCCGTGTATCGCCGGTTGCCAACCCTGCGCCAGTGCAAAGCGCAGGCCATGGCAATGATGGCCGATGATCCGGCCATCCGCCACATGCACTCACTCGTGCTGCGCGTGGATGGCAGCGTCGAGCTCGTGCGCGTCGGGCCACGTGGTGGCCACACCACCGTGTGGCGTTTCGGCCATCCTTGATAGGAGATCACCATGATCAGCATCACTCTCACCCATAGCCAAGTATCGTACCTGGTCGACCGGCTCGGTGAGCCGGACGAAGTGTTTGATGCCGTTTGCACGGCATATGGCTCGGTGGCCGCATGGCAAATCGGGCAAGCCTGGCTGCTGGCCGTAGCGGCCGGCGGCCAGACCGATTACCAGGTCGTCGACCGAGTTGGCGACCTAGCCGGCATCCTGGAGGATGCCTGCGAGCCGGCCGACCCCCTGGATTGGATCATCACCCGCGCCAATGTGCGCGGTATCGATGCCGTAGAGTCGGCCCGTGGCGATGAGCCGGGTCCGTTCTACGTGTTGGAAACCCGGCACTACTACGGCCGCCAGGAGATGTCGGCGGCCGTGACTGACAATGCGGGGCTGCCCCGCGAGTTTGCCTCTTACGAGGAGGCGGCTCAGTACATCGCCTCGATCGATGGCGATGAGTACCGGCTGGCGCATGGCGAGTGCGCCAGGCCTGGGTATACAATCGTGGCGATGTAGGCCACCAACCCCAACCCGCCGGGCGCGAGCCCGGCACTGACTGAAGGAGATTGACATGAAATACACCATTTACCACCACCGCACCGGCGCACAGTCCGTGCGCTATGCCCGCAGCGTGTTCGATGCATTGCGGGCGGAGATTGCGGGTTATCCCGAGTCTGAGTATGTGTTCCACGTGACCACGCTTGATGGCGATTGGAACATGGCCATCACGCCATTAGGCGAGGATACGGAATACTACTTTGTCTCGGCTCGGAGTGAGCATGCTCCGAGTCACTGACGCTGGCGCGGTCGAGCACGTCGATCCGCGCCCATTCCACACTGTCCAGGCCCCAGGAAGGCGGGAAGTGCTGGCCGCCTTCCGGGAGGTGCTCGGGGCCGTCGAGCAGGCGTGCCCCTGCGTCTTGAGCGACCATGCCGAGGCCGTTTCGGTCATCGAGCGATTCCTTGCCACCAGGCTATAATTGCCCGGTGTCCTACCTCGATACGATCCGCCGGCTCCCGTGCGCGTGCTGCGGTGCTGCGCCGCCGTCTTACGCGCACCACATTCGTCACGGGCAAGGCATTGGCCGGAAGGCAAGCGACTTCCTGGCCGTGCCGTTGTGCCACGAATGCCACCAGGGCCCGCACGGTGTGCATGGCGACCGCGCACGATTGCGCGCGCGCAAACTCGATGAGTTGGACCTACTCGCCGATACCATTTCGCGGTTGCAGGTCCGCGCCAAACCGGTAGCACAACCCGGCCTTGAGGCCATGCTGATCTCCTCCGGTTTGGATTGGGTCAAACTGCGCATCCACCCGGACCACGGCAACCCTTTCCTGCTCGATTGGCCGGCGCAACGGTACTCGCTGACGATCACCCGTATTGAGCACGACGAGACGGCCGTACAAGCGGCTATTGATGCTCCGAACAACGCAGAGTATTCGGAGGGCATGAAAGCCCTGAGAATCGCTTCAGGCTGCGCCACAGGCACAAGTGCTTGCGGCGTCTTGAGCGGGAGCGCAGTGTTTGCTCACTTCGCACTGGAACAAGGGTACACGGACCCTGCGGCCTATATCCGGGCTTACTGCGGGGTTGCGTCACGGGGGGAAGTCCGGACCGGCACGCCGGCGATGCGCAAGCTCACGGAATTGATGCTCGCGTTTCGGTCCTGGCTGTCGGAGAAAAAAAAGCCCGGCATCGAGGCCGGGCATGAGGCTATGACATGAAGGAGATTCACCATGAACCAAGCATCGCCAGGTCATGGTGCTACCATTGTAGCACATCATTCATGCCAGGCCACACCGGCCCAGATACTCCGTCAACCGACGCACATCGCCTGGCGCGAGTATCATGTACTCATCGCCCATCAGAAGCATGAGGTGGCCGCTGTCCCACAGCGCAAATCGTGCGCGCGGGGCCGCGGTCTCCGCTGGCGCATCGACGAGCGAACCGCGCGGGCTGTCCGGGTCCGCCCATTTGCGGATCAGTCCCACAATGTCGGCTTGCTCCGCCGGCAGGCTATCCGTGGCTGTCGCGGGTTCTGCCGGCGAGATGTCCCAGTGCACCGCACGCCGCTTATTGCTGGTGCCGATCACCCTCCTGCCTATCAACCCCTGCCCGGCCAGCGACTGTAGGCACTTGCGCACGCTCTCGGTGCCGGCGGCATCCGGGCATTGCTCGGCTATCTGCTCGACGGTGAGCGGCGCATCCTCCGACACTCCGGCCAGCGCACGCAGCACTTGATCGCGCACGACGCCTGGGCGGGCGCAGGATTCCGTGTGTGTTATGGCTTCCATGGGGTTCTCCTGTCGTGGTGTGGATGGTGGGATATCCGGCACGCGGTACGATGTGCCGCGCGGCTGTGGCGGGATCCCGGTGAGCCAGTAGATGTCTCGCCACTGCGCCCCGTCCGGGCTGGTCCTGACGTGACCTACGGCACAGCGGCTCACGAGATCATCGAGCGCCGCAGTGATGTCCTCCAGCGGCACGAGCTGAGACGGTAGCCGTCCGGATATCTCCCACACCTGCATCGGCTGCAGTGCGCTGCTGCCGTCCAGCGCGGCGAGTAGTGCATCATCTAGATCATGTCTTCGGCCAGCCATGGCAATTCGACTTCACTGCAGATGAATGTCGTCCCGTTGTTTTTCTGCTTCCATATCAACCCCCAGTACGGTTCATACGACGTTTTTGCGTTCGGGATTGCGAAGAAATACACTTCGGTCACGGCTCCATTCCAATAACTCCCCTCCGCAACAGCTGCCGCGTGCGAACACGCCATTACGAATTTGATTAAATCATTAACCCCCTTATCACCGAGCTCCCTCCGAATTATGTCAATCGCGTGTGGCAGAGGCGTCATCCCCCAGTAAATATCCATTGGGTCTCTCTGGTAGATAAAGACCTGTTTAAACGGTTCTCTGTGTTTCACAATTCCTACTCTGGCCATAACCCCTCCTTACTCAATCTCCGATCTCGCCCCTGCGCCGGCATGGGCGAGCATCATGTCGATCTGGGCCACCAGCTCGGACTCCGGGGCCCACCAGCGCGCGCGGGTATTGATGGCCCCGTCCGCCTCGCTGATCCAGTGGCCACACTGCCAGATGTGGATGACATCCTCCAGCAGCGCGTGGCCGTCGTCCTCCCAGGCCAGTATCGCAGTGACAGGCTGATCGTCCTCTGGCGGCTCCTCGATAGGCCGCCACGTGATGCGTGTCGTGAGCATGTGCACCTCCTCGTCAGAATGGCAGATCCTCGTCCAGACCTGCTAGCGCCTCGGGCATCTGCGCAGCTGCGCGCTCGCCCTGCCGCTCGCCCTGCCGATCGGCGTCATCACGCTGCCGCGGCGCCAGCTCGATGTGCACGACGACGCCTGTCAGACGCGGCTTGCCGTCCGCGCCCATCTCGACGTGCGGATCGCGGCACACGACGTGGACCGCTGCGCCTCGGGTGAGGTATGGCGCGAGCCGCTCGGCGGTCTCGCCAAATATCGATGCCGCCAGCCACTGCGTCTCGTGATTGCCATCATCCTTGCGCCGGCCGTGGTCGTAGGCCAGCCATAGGGACGCGATAGGCGTCCCGGTCGATGTGTAGCGCAGCTCAGCATCCCGGCCCAGCCGGGCGAATCCTGTGAGTAGCATGTGAAGCATGTGATGTCTCCTATCTGATGTCGATACGACGAGTGCGCACCAGGCGCACACCTGGGATATCCGCGCCATCTCTGAGCGCGGCGGCGATTGCCCGCTTGTCTGGCTCCGGCGGCGGCTCCGGCGTGCGCATGTACTGCGCAGGGATCATGGATGCGTCGTCCACCACCACGGCGGGCGGATTGTCGCGGATCGCGAGCACGAGGTGAGCCGACTCTATCCGGCTGATACCGGCGCGGATCATGCAGTCGCGCAGGTATGCGCGCACACGCTCGGCGCGGGCCTCCAGCGCGGCTCTCCGGCGCTCCATGTCGGCTATTGCGTCGCGGATCGCATCCGCAGTGGCCTCCAGATTGCGCGCAGCCATGGCCACATGCACCGCTTTGGCCTCCAGCGGTGCGCGCAGCACATCGAGCGCCTCGATGACCGCATCGTCCGACACGTCGAGGTCGGAGATGCGCTCT
>OGCL01000616.1_pt1 | contig 36492 bp, 33 predicted proteins | sample 1570041 | NCBI WGS metagenome assembly OGCL01 (sample SAMN06266162, study PRJEB24511) | hot springs metagenome | isolation source: Hot spring water | place: South Africa: Limpopo | collected 2015-06-22 | reverse complement strand
GCTAAAACTAAGTTCAAGCTCTTTTACCATGTAAGTTTTCCTTACTTTTATTTTGTTAAAATTTGAGTTATATGCTTATTCTTTTACTTTATTATTTTCAATGACTTATATGTAATGAGTTCTAATGGCGGTCATTAGAAATACTTACTAAATAACAATTCTGGGTTTATTATCTATTTTGCCCCCAAAATCAGCGATAGAACTAAAGGGCTTAACAAACTCAAAAAACAAGATTGAAAGGGCCGATGAAAGATTTTTTTTGAACACCTTATAAAATTATAAAAGAAGTTCATTGGGCTTTAACATATAAAACATTCCATATTACAAAAAATAAACAAAATTAAATAAAATTTGTCCATTATAAAAAGTCTTAAACAACTCTTCCTATCGCTCTTTTAAGGTCAACAATATGACTTGACATTTATTTGTTGATTTAATTAAATTATAGATTATTTACATCTTAATTATAGATATTACTAATAAGGAGGAGTCAAAATGACAAAGGTAGGGGTGTATGTATGCAAATGCGGTGAAAACATCGCTGGCGCTGTTAATGTTGACGAAGTTATGAAGTATGCCGAGACGCTACCTGATGTAACAGTGGTCAAGAATTACCTCTTTATGTGTTCTGATGCGGGACAAGATGTCATCAAACAGGACATTAAAGATGGTTTAGTTGACAGGGTTGTAGTGGCAGCTTGTACTCCCAGAACGCATGAGCCAATCTTCAGAAATGCCTTGGAAACAGGTGGTTTAAACAAGTATTTCCTTGAGATGGCAAATATCAGGGATCAAGACAGTTGGGCTCATTGGCATGATAAGAAGGGTGCAACAGAGAAGGCGAAAAGGCTTGTAAATAGTGCGGTTGCTAAAGTCAGGCTTGCAAAACCACTTGTTGATCGTTACGGAGATGTTGAAAAATCTGTAATGATTGTAGGAGGTGGAATAGCTGGTATGTTTGCAGCACTTGATCTTGCAAGTATGGGCATCAAGGTCTATTTAGTTGAAAAGCAGCCGTCAATAGGCGGTAATATGTCAAAGCTTGACAAAACCTTCCCTACAATGGATTGTTCGGCCTGAATACTCACACCTAAAACGGGCGAGGTCGCCCAAAATCCAAATATTGAAGTTATTACGTACGCAGAGGTTGATGATGTAAAGGGGTATGTAGGTAATTTCGATATAAAAATCAAGAAAAAAGCAAGTTATATAGATTGGGATAAATGTATAGGATGCGGAGTTTGTACAGAAATATGTCCATCAAAGGTACCTAACGAATACAACTATGGACTTAATCAAAGAAGGGCTGCCTACATAGAATATCCTCAAGCTGTTCCAAAGAAGGCAGTAATTGATGAACAAAATTGTTTATATTTCAAGACATTCAAAAAAGCTGGGAAGCCTGCATGTCAAATATGTGAAAAAGGAATACCAGCAAAAGGTATTCAGGGATGTCCAGCAAATGCGATCAAGTTTGATGATAAAGATGAATATGTAAATATAAAAGTTGGTTCAGTGATAATAGCCACTGGATTTAAACCAATGTCGAAGGATCATTTTAAAGAATACTCACCCCAATCCCCTGATGTTATCACATCAATGGAATTTGAAAGGATTCTCTCTTCGACAGGGCCTACTGGTGGTGAATTAAAAAGACCATCAGATGGGACGAAGCCAAAGAACATAGCAATGATATCATGTGTTGGCAGTAGAGATGAGAGACATCATTCTTATTGTTCAAAGGTTTGTTGTATGTATATGCTTAAACATGCAAGGATTCTTAAGGAGAAGTATCCATATATTAATTTATATCTTTTCTTTATTGATGTTAGAACTGCTGGCAAAGATTTTGAGGAGTTTTATGTATATACGAAAGGACTTGGTGCCAAGATAATAAGAGGTGGAAGGGTTTCCTCTGTAGATGAAAAACCAAATGGCAAACTTAGAGTAAGAGGTTTTGATGTTGATTTAGGTTCACCAGTGGAGTTAGAAGCTGATTTAGTTGTTTTAGCAACGGCTATTGAGCCTCCAGATGGAGTTGACGAACTTGGCAGACAATTCTCAGCAACTTGTGGGAGAGAAGGATTTTTAAGAGAGGTTCATACAAAACTTTTTCCTGTTGAAACATCAGCAAAGGGTGTATTGATTGCTGGTTGTGTGCAAGGGCCAAAAGACATTCCAGAATCAATAGCTCAATCCAGAGCGGCTGCGGCATCAGCAGCATCATTGATAATTCCTGGCAAGATAAAATTTGAAGCTATTGTATCTGAGGTTGATAAAGATAAATGTAGTAGTTGTGGAGTATGTGTTCCATTATGTCCATACAATGCTATTAAGCTTGAGACTTATAAAGACAAGGAAAAGGCGAAGATAGAGGCTGCTTTATGTGCTGGTTGTGGAGTTTGTGCATCGGCCTGTCCATCGAGGGCTATAACATTTCATGGTTTTACAACAGAGCAAATATTAGAACAAATATCTGCATTAGTAGAAGCCTAATTTAGAAAGGAGGACATAAAATGGAAGAAAGTGGCGTAAATGTAATTAATCTGAATCAGTGTGATGAAGAGTTTATAAAATATTTAGAGAAGTTTGGAGCTCATTCACTGAAAGAGTGCATCCAATGTGGCAAGTGTGCATCGACTTGTCCGATGGCATTAGCAGGGCTTGATTTTTATATAAAGAGAATCATTCATGCAGCAACATTGGGTTTAAAAGAAATACTTCTTGAAGATTCATCTGTATGGGGATGTCAATCCTGTAATAGGTGTGTAGAGGTTTGTCCAATGGATATCAAGCCTTATGAGATAATACAAGCAGTTAGAAGGGCAGCTGTGCGAGATGAGTCATGTCCAGCGAATACGTATGAAGGATTAAGGAATCTATATAAAAATGGACATGCAGTTTTTCCGAAGGGTTTTGAGGAGAGGAGGAAGAAGGTAGGACTTCCTGAAAAGCCACCGACATTAACAAGTCACGAGGAACTGAAGAAGAAATTTCAGGAAATTTTAAAACAAACATCATTGGCTGATGTAGCGCCGTTTAAGCTTGATTAGGAGGGACGATATGAAACAGGTAGGATTATTTTTAGGATGTAATATTCCTTTTAATAGACCTGATGTAGAGTATTCTGCGAGGTATATATTAAGTGAATTAGAGACTAATGCAGTTGATCTTGAAGGAGCATCTTGTTGTCCGGCCTTTGGCACTATGCCTTCCATTGATATAGAAGCATGGGCGGCTGCATCTGCATGGAATTTAGTTCTTGCAGACGAAAAGGGTATTGATTTAGTAACTGGTTGTGGTTCTTGTTATGGGTCACTTAATGAAGCCAAACATCATATGGGGCAACATCCAGAATTAATTGAAAAGATTAACCAGATATATGCAAAAGTTGGGAAAGAATACAAAGGAACTGCAAAGGTATCGAATTTTATAAATTTTATATATGAAGATGTAGGATTAGAGAAAATAAAACAAAAGGTCAAAGTAAATCTCAATGGTCTTAAATGTGCTGTTCAAACAGGGTGTCACAATCTTTGGCCAAGCGAAGCTTATCCTACTAGTGAAGACAACACCTTTCAGCCAAAGCGGTTAAGAGAAATTTGTGAGGCAATGGGTGGTTCTGCCCCTAACTACAGTGCTATTACAGATTGTTGTGGAATGGGTGCATTAAGATCGAATGCATCAGATAAATCACTTGCACTTTTCAAGAAAAAATTAGATATGATTAAAGAAGAATTAGACCCTGACATTTGTGTAATTGGATGTAGTTCATGTTTAATGCAGTTTGATGCAGGGCAGGCGTTATTGATTGAGCAAAAGAAATTAAATTATCAGATACCATCACTTCATATAATTCAATTGATTGCATTGGCATTAGGAGCTGATATTGACAAGTTAACGGCATTTACGAAAGTACCTTTAGATGGAGCAATTAATAAAATAAAAGGAGGTAATTAACATGGCTGAGTGGGAACCAAGGATTATAGTTATTGCCTGTCATTGGTGTACCTATCAGGGTGCTGATCTTGCAGGTAGTTTAAGATATTCGTATCCTCCATCAATACACATAGTTAGAGTGCCTTGTTCAGGCAGAGTAGAGCCTGAGTTTATAACTGAAGCCATTAAAAGTGGTGCTGATGGTGTATTTGTAGGGGGTTGTCATTTTGGTGATTGTCATTATCGGTCTGGTAATTACAATACGATAAAGAGATTTAACTTATTAAAGAGGGCTCTTGTAGATTTAGGTTTAGAAGATGAAAGGGTAAAACTTGAATGGATATCAGGTAGTGAAGGGAAGAAATTTGCGGAGGAAATGACAGTCTTTGATGCAAAGATTAGAGAACTCGGACCAAATCCAATAAAAGGAGGGGCAAATGTCTAAACCAAAGCTTGCATATTATCTCGCAGGTGGCTGTGGGGGTTGTGATATTGCGGTAGTTGATTTATCTGAAACACTAGTAGATGTTGCCCTTGCAGTAGATATAGTTTTTTGGGCTCCTACTGTAGCTGATGCAAAATATAAAGATCTTGAGGCTATGCCTGATGGGTCAATCGACGTAGGACTGATTACAGGTAATGTTAGGAACTCTGAACACGACCATATAGTCAAGGTTATGAGGAAAAAGTGTAAGGTTTTGATTGCTTATGGAATCTGTGCAACCAGTGGAGGTATCAAGAGTCTTGTTAATCTCTATACGACAGAACAATTACTTGATAAGGCTTATGTAGACACAATGAGCACTGACAATCCTGATAAGGTTATACCGCAGACATCATGTGTTGTAGATAGCAAATATGACTTAACCTTACCAGCCTTATTTGATGCGAAGCCATTAGACCAAGTAGTATCTGTGGATTATTATATAGGTGGATGTCCACCTCACTATGACCATGTCAAGACTGCCTTTACAGCCCTTCTTACAGGTCAACTTCCGCCGCCAGGATCATGGATTACAAGTGGCAAGGCTCTTTGTGAAGTATGTGGGAGGAATCCTGTATTGACAGGGAAACCAAAGAAATTTACAACAACAATAAAGAGGACCTTTGAAGGCACACCTACAGAAGGGGCTTGTCTCCTTGAAGAAGGGTATCTTTGTCTTGGTCCGATAACACAGGGAGATTGTGGGGTTAAGTGTCCAAATGCCAATATGCCTTGCAGAGGTTGCGGAGGACCTATACCTGGAGTAAAAGATTTTGGGACAAGAGCTATAAGTGCTATAGCGAGTATGCTTGAAAAGGAAGAACTTGTTGACGAAATACCTGATCCAGTTCACCTCTTTTATAGATATACACTTGCAGGGTCAGCACTTGGCAAAAAGCTCAATAGGTAATTAAAACACTATGAACGAAACCTATAAGGAGGAAGTGAATGCAAACCATAGAAATTAATCCAATGACAAGGCTTGAAGGCCATGGCAAGATTAAAATATTTCTTGATGACAAAGGTAATGTGGACAACGCATTTATGCAGGTTGTTGAATTTATGGGTTATGAGAAATTTCTCAAGGGTATGCCCATTGAGGAGGTGCCTCGCACAGTATGCACCATTTGTGGAGTCTGAAGGGGCGTTCATTTTACAGCCTCGGCGAAGGCTGCAGATGGCGTTTATGGTGTAGAACCAACCCCAACAGCAAAAAAGATAAGAGAATTATTCTATAATGCCCACTATGTAGAAGACCATACAGGTATTCTTTATGCTTTAGGTTTCCCTGATTTTGTATGTGGTCCTACGGCATCACCAGCAGAGAGGAATTTGGTAGGTTTAGTATTAAAAGTCGGAGCAGATACAGGTAAATTAGTTCTCAGGAAGAGACAATCTGCCGTTAAAATCTTTGAAATGACAGCAGGCAGACCAAGTCATCCTGTTGCTGCTTTACCAGGAGGTTGGTCAAAGCCTATTACAGAAAAAGAAAGGCAGGAAATTTTAAAACTTGCTGATGATTGTCTTGAACTTGGCAAATTAACCCTTGATATATTTGATAAGGTTGTTTTACAAAACAAAGGATATATGGAACTTGTTACAGGTAATGTTTACAAGGTTGTATCAAACTATGTTGGAACTGTTGATGCAAATGATAAGATCACTTACTATGACGGCACTCAAAAAATAGTTGATACAAAGGGTAAGGAAATAGGCAGGTTCAAAGGCAAGGAATATCTTGACTTTATAGCAGAAAGACCTTTACCTTGGAGCTATCAAAAGGCACCTTATCTAAAAAAATTGGGATGGAAAGGTTTAGATGATGGAGATGACACAAGCATTTATACAGTAGGTCCGCTTGCAAGGTTTAATGTAGCGAGTGGTTTTGACACACCCCTTGCACAGGAAGGCTATGAGAAGATGCTCAACGCATTTGGTGGCAAACCAGTTCACAACACATTGGCATTTCACTGGATGAGGGCAATTGAGCTTATGAACGCTGCTGAAAATGTTAAAAATATTGCCTCTGATGAGAGTATAACAGACACAAATATTCGTCAGGAACTTGGCAAACCTGTTGGTGAAGGTGTTGGGATAGTTGAGGCTGCAAGAGGCACACTCATTCATCATTACAAGACTGATGAAAAGGGTTTTGTGACAGATGCAAATCTTATTGTTGCAACTACTCACAACAAAGGACCAATGAATGTAGCAGTCAAAAAGGCAGCTAAACACTTCATACAAAATGGTAAGGTTGATGACGGCATACTTAATCTTGTTGAGATTGCCTACCGTCCTTATGACCTTTGCTTTGCTTGTTCTACACACACCCTTCCTGGTGCAATTCCTGTGAGGATTGATATAGTTGACCACAAAGGTGAACTTGTAAAAAGCCTTAGAAACTACGAAATTACTTAATTAATTATCAAATTCAGTGGGGGATGAGAATATAATCCCCCACCAACCATTAAAAAGAGATAGCTATGATTTAGTAAATTCTGATTATTCAATAAAATTACCTCTTCGTAAATTGGGTTATCCTTTGAAATTTTCTTTTATATACTGGATATAAAAAAGATATGTCTGTTTGATATTGAATAGTAGGCGATGCAGGGATTGAACCTGCGACCTCTTCCGTGTGAAGGAAGTGCTCTCCCACTGAGCTAATCGCCCAAACTGATTGAATAATAAGAATAATTAATTACTTTTGTCAACTTCAAAAGCAATAATCTGATATAAGATCGAGATAGTTATATCATTAATATAATGATAATGAATATCAAAGCATTATTCCTGAATAGCTTCTTATTTTACAAATTTACTTTATTTGGTAGCGTAAAATTTTCTGTGTAAATTTGAAAGAGCCTTAAAATAGGGTGTATTATGGGGGGTATAGGAAAGAAGACCTCAATTAGAAGGGATTGCAACTAAATTCCAATATCACTCTTTTTCCCTGGTATTTCCGATGCCGGCGCGGCACAGCAGCATGTGTTAGTCTTTTAATAACATATTATGTTGAGGAGTAATTGATATGAATATTTGGCGGTTACACATCAGACCCGGACATTCTCAAAATATAGACCCGGTTCAAGTATGTATAAATGACAAAATAGTTGGTATTGGATGGAGAATAGATAAAAAACCAGCTACTAAAGATAAATACATGAAGCTTGGCGAAATAAAGTATGCTTCTACTGCTTGGCGATAAAAGCGACAACAGCGGTTTTTACAGAATGCAACTTGGTGATTTAGTATGGTTTTGTAGTTACTCCGGTCTCTGTTATATAAGACGTATAATTAGTGATTGGCTGTATAGAGATAATCATATTAACTTAAACGCCCATATAGAAAATGTGCTAGAGGCAGAAATTTATAAAGTATGTGCTGTGCTGACTTTAGTGGACGCCAACATTGATATTTAATATATTAACAATCAATGGAGGTGTCGCCATGTCGAAGATATCAAAGGCAGTATTTACAAAAGAATTTAAGCACAAAACAGTTAAGCTCATAACAGAAGAAGGGCTATCTTCTTTACCAGAGCTGAGTGCAGGTTATCTATAGCTAAATCTACATTAAGCTAATGGATCAAAGGGTCAAGACAAGAAAAGTCTGTAACAGATAAACCACATAAAGAGATAGCCCAGGAACAGATGGAACTTGCAAGGTTAAAAAAAGAGATAGCAGAACTTAAGATGAAGAAAGAGATATTAAAGAAAAGCAGAGGCATACTTTGCAAAAGAGTCGCTATAAGGTATGCTTTTATAAAACAAATGCGACTCATATGTGCCATGTATTATCTGTATCAAAAAGTGGCTACTATGGATGGTTAAAACGACCACCTTCTAAAAGAGCCATATAAACAAGACGCCTTGAGATAGAGATACTTGCAGCCCATAAAAGAACCCGTTTAATTTTTGGAGCCATTAGATTGCATAAAGACCTTTTATCACATGGTGTAAATGCAACCATATATAGAGTAAAAAAGGGAAGAAAAAACCTTGGTATAATATGTAAATAGGTTAAGAGGTTCAAGCCTACTACTATTTCAAGACACTCATTCCCTGTGGCAGATAATCTCATAAATCAGTACTTCAAGGTAGAATTACCTAATAAGGTATGGAGTAGTGATATAACCTATATATAGATATATATACCGATAAAGGCTGGCTTTATCTTGCTACCCGCAAAGATCTTTTCAATGGGGAGATTGTAGGATATGCTATGGATTCTCGATTAACCCAGAGGCTCGTTAAAGATTCTCTTGTTATGGTAATAAAGAGAAGAAACCCTGACCCTGGGCTCATCCATCACTCTGATAGGGGTAGTCAGTACTGTGCCCATGGATACCAGAAACTAGTTAAATTCTTCCATATAATACCATCTATGAGTAGAAAGGGTAACTGCTAAGATAATGCCCCTACAGAGAGATTCTTTTGAACAGTTAAGAACGAATTAGGTAGTTCTTTTAAAACAATAAGGTGAGGACACAGAAGCGATTACTGAACATATAATAAAGACAGAGACTGCAAGAGAGACATGGATTTGTATCACCTTATGAGTTTTTTAAAGAGATTTTATTCCCAGAGGATGGCAGCATGAAAAGATGTTGGTGTCCATTATTGACGGCAGGGATCATTTTTTGGGGCACGGTTCGGTCGTCCATTTCGGAACATTTTTCAATCCGGGCGCAATTTTTCAGGACAAATTAGCGGTATCTTTACCTTTGTCGCCTTTGCCTATAGCGGTTGGAACGCAGCTGCATATCTTGGCGGCGAGATTGAAAATCCAGGCAGAAATATTCCTCTGATACTTTTAGGGGGCACCTTTTTTATTATCTGTCTTTCTTTATCTGATGCTGAATATCTCATATATCTATGCGTTTTCTCCGAAAGAGATGCAGGGGGTGCTTGAGGTATGCGCTGAATCTGCAATCGCTCTGTTTGGAAAGAATATCGCTCAGTATTTTACAGGAGCTATTGTAATTGGTCTCTTATCTGTATTGAGCGCAATGATTATGGCAGGTCCGAGTGTCTATTACGCTATGGCGAAAGACGGAGTATTCTTTGAACTCTTTGGTAAAGTTAATATGCTGCATCGGACCCATGCATATTCCATAGCCCTGCAAGCAGTTATCTCCATTATTATGGTGCTCACAGCATCCTTTGATACCCTTCTCTTATATATCGGTTTTACATTATCTCTGTTTGCAACGCTCACTGTCGTGGGGATGATGAAACTCAGATACTCCAGACCTGAACTCCAAAGGGATTATCAGACTATCGGATATCCCTTGACACCGTTGCTGTTCATCATCGGCAATCTCAGGATCATCTATTTTTCGATTGTCAGCATATCCGTTACTGCAATTGCCGGCTTCGACACTAACTGCCCTTGATATAAAGTCTATTGGTGAAAATTTGAGGGAATCTGACTACTTCAGTCCTTGCTATTTTTGGCATGAGGTAATTCTATAGGATAGTTATAATATTAATGTCAAAAAAAAGTGGATGTGTCACTAATAAAAAAACTATTATGTCCGATTAACTAATTAGCTTTCACTAAATATCCCATAGATTGCAAAAATAAATATAGTTTGCTATATTAATTATTATTGAACTTCGGGCTACCCCAATAAGAAATTAGGGAAGTCTTTTAAAGTTTAATAATTAAGAATTAACTAATACAAAGCCATGAAGGCTTTTCACCAGAAGGTGAGGCTTTCATGGCTTTTTTTGTTGGCATTAGCCTGAATAATATCATAGTAGTTTTGGCGATGAATCAATTTTTTTAAGCATCTTAGATTCATGAGTTTAGTAATATGGTATTGCTGTAAATCAGATAGCGGAAGTTTATTGTTAGATAAATGCTGGAGTATCTTCAAAGATGGAATTCAAAAATCAAGATTTAGGAGGGAATAATGATTTTTGTAGTCGTTTTATTAATTGTTATGATGGTTTTTACACCAAATGTATGGGGGCAGGACAAGGATCTTGCTACTCTCGAAGAGATTGTTGTCACAGCAACAAAGACTGAGAGAACCCTTGATACTATCCCAGCAAGGGTTGAAGTAATAACGAAAGAAGAGATTCAGCGTTTAGCAACAGGCACGAGCAAGGTTGATGAGATACTGCAATACGTTGCGGGATTGACGGTTGTAAGGGGCAGCGGGATTTATAGTTTGGGGGCTAATGCCACTTTAAGAGGGCTGTCAAACGAAGGAGCAAGAACACTCGTCTTAATTGATGGGGTGCCTATCAACAAAAGCGACACGGGCGAAGTAAATTTTAACAGAATCAATATTAATGATATAGAGCGAATAGAGATATTCAAGGGTCCTGCGTCATCGCTCTATGGAAACAATGCAATGGGCGGTGTAATAAACATCATTACGTCCAAACCCGACAAGGCTTTCATGGGGTCGGTTAGTGGTTCTTACGGCACATACAATACCTACGCCGCTCAGGCAGATATTTATGCCCGTCTGTCACCTGACAAAAAGGGGTTCTTCTTCAAGGCGTCGGGTCATTATTTAGACAGCGACGGGTATATCTCGACACTTGAGTCAAAAAGGACTGCATATACCGTAAAGAGATTTGCAAAAGAAGCAATAGCGAGTCTTCACATGGGATATGATTTTGATAAGTCTAATTCAATAATATTCAAAATTGACAGATTCGATGATAAACGGGGCGAAGGCACAAAGATATATGCTAAAGATGGAGTCAGTAGAGATTTTGATACATGGGTTTATTCGCTTCTATACAAGGGTTCATCCGGCAATATGATGTGGCAGGCAAAGGTTTTCTGGCAGAACGAAAACTACAGGCGTGTGAGCGAAAGAATCAGCGGCAAGACATACACAAGGTTTGATGTTGACTCTGATAGAACTGATTTGGGCATTGACGGCAGTTTTTCTGTTCAAGTTCATCCACACCATCTGATTACATTCGGCGGAGACATAAGAGATGGAAAGGTTGATGCCTCTGATATTTATAAAACATCTAAAGACAGGGTGGATAATGAGGGGAAGTTGACTATCATAGGCTTATGGCTTCAGGATGAAATATCCCTGATGCATGATAGGCTTTTCATCACAGGCAATTTAAGGTTTGACCACGCAAAATTTGACGATGGTTTTTTTAATTCAACAGTCTCGCCCTTTAATAAACTAAACGGTGTCATTGCTTCAGCCTCATGGAACGCCCTCACACCCCGTATATCTGCAAGGTATAAATGGTCAAAAGAATTAAGCACATACGGAGCTTACGGAAGAGGCTTCAGGGCTTCGATTCTTGATGACCTTTGCAGGTCGGGCATTATGTGGGGAATCTATAAGGTAGCAAACCCCGGGCTGAAGCCCGAAAAAATTGATTCCTTTGAAATTGGCGGAGACTATAAACCTCTGAGAGAGCTTAAGTTTGCTGCCTCGCTTTATTACTCAAAAGGCAGGGACTTTCTCTATTATGTTCCAACAGGCGACATGCTTGACGGAAGGCCCCTTTACAGAAGGGAGAATATTGGCAAAGTGGTCTCATACGGCGCTGAAATAGGCGCTAATTATCAGGTAACTAAGGATGTCTCCACATTTCTTAACTATACTTACAACAGGGCATACATAGACGAGTTTGCAAAGAATAGGGCATTAGAAGGGCAGGAACTCACCCGCACCCCTAAGAATCAAATTAAAGGCGGGCTGTCATATCTAAATCCTTTCATAAACATGAGCCTCTTTGGTATTTACAAGAGCAGTCAATATGTTTATACGAACGAGATGAGGCAGACAGTGGCAAAGCTGGACGGCTATGCAACAGCAGGGGCTAAATTATGGAAAGAACTCATAAAGGGCATGACATTATCAATAACGGCAGATAATCTCTTTAATGAAAGATTTACAGAAAGCGCAGATGAAAAGTCACCTGGCAGAACCATTATGGCAAACCTGACATACAGATTTTAGACAATAAGGAGGGGGATTTTTAAATGTTTAAAACTTTAGTTGTGTTCTTTTTTATTATAGCTTTTTCTTCGCTTAACACTAATGCGCATGCTCTTAAAGAAAAAGATGCATGTGATAAACTGGCTTCGAGTGCTGTCTCTATCACAAAGGCAAAAATTGGGAATCCTAAAAAATCCGATTATCTCGTGATCACCAATGCCGGCTTAATGGTAAACGGCGAGCCTCTATGTCCTAATATTGTAGAAAAACTCGAAAATCAGGCTGGAGCATCAATCTCTAAGGGCAGTCTTATTGTCCTCCAGAATAGACCCGAAAGACCAATGTTTATTTATTTCTATAATAGACATAATGATAAAGCCCTTTATCTTGAAGCAGACAAGGGACTTGCTAACTTCAGCGTATCAGCAGTCAAGGATGATTTCATCAAGATGCTGAAGAACCAGCAGGAGTATGATGCCTTTGCCGCCCAGAAACCCTTTAAAGGCAATGAACACCGTCTCACAATGATTACCAATCTTTGGACAAAAAGGCTTATGAGTCATGAACTGATAAATTCCATAAGGTTGCACGACCATTATTGTCCTGGCGTAACAAGCGGTTATCACATATCGAAATACATACTTGATGAATTTAAACTTTCCGAAGGTCTGGGATATGTCGTGATAGCTGCACCAATCTGGTGCAAAGACGATGCTATACAGGTAATGCTGAATGCCACTGTTGGCAAACGTTCGATGTATGCACTGGCAGTCAGTGATAAGGATAGAAACTGCTTAGTTGAGGATGCGAAGAATATTGCTGGGATCTTTTTCAGATACAACAGCAAGGAAAAAGAAGGCGACGCTGTTGTGCTTGCTTATGAATGGAACAAGCTAAGAAGTGATGCAGGTGTCGAGGGAGATACAAAATCTATAGTTAATGCAATTAAGACAACAGAGTTTATGGTCTCAAACAAAGATGCACATAAAAAGTATGTAAGTGTGATTAAAAAGTTTAAACTTGATAAAGGGCAAAGTCCGGAGGATTTCATAGGCATCGGCATCAATCCCTTTGAGAAAGTTGGATTGTGGAAGGAAGGGTGTGTTGTTAAATAGTGGATAGTGAATGGTTTAAAAAACTAAATACTATCCACTAAAAAAGGCAGGCAATCTACGCTCGCAACATGGATTTAACCTGCCCGCTGATGAGGACGCCCCTTCAATATGATTTTATCAAAAGAGGGGGTGAGAAAGGAAAAGAAAAGTTAAAGGGGGGGTTAAAAAGATGTTTTTAAGTGTTTTTGTAATAATTTTTTCAATATTTTCGTTTTTTTCTTTGTCTTGGGCAGATGAGACCAAGACAGAGGAAACTAAATTGGGTGAGATTGTTGTAACTGGTGCAAGAATCGTTACACCTACAAAAGAGGCAGCTGAAACGGTATATACAGGCATTGAGTTAACAAGAGAAGGTATTAAATTGGGGGGTGAAAGAGCGAGTCACAATGTCTGGGAAGCTTTAAGCATCCTGCCCGGAGTAATGTTTTTAAGTCCTGATCCAGCCAATTTAGCTTCCACACAGATGGGCATCAGAATAAGGGGAATTAGTGGTTCTCTTGGAAGCATGGCTATTGAGGGTATTCCAATATACGGCGGTAATCCCATAGGACCTCGAACTTATGTTTTAGATTTAGAAAATTTTGAGAGCATTGCAATTTATAAAGGAGCTGTTCCTTCTGATCTCGGACCTGGTGCAGGCACAAGGGGCGGCGCCGTGCAGCTCAGGCCTCTCTGGGCAAGAGACAGCGCGCATCTGGAATTCAAGCAGGCTTTTGGTTCTTTCGATTATACAAAGAGTTTTATAAGGGTTGATACAGGGAAAATTAGCACACTTGGCACTAAAGTCTCGCTTTCTTATTCTTATGCTGAGGAGGATAAATGGAGAGGAGGCGGCAAGGTAGGACCAAGAAATAATGTAAATTTCACACTGGTTCAACCAGCGGGGGAAGCGATTGAGCTAAAGATTTTTGGGAATTATAATGAGACGAAACATCATAAATTTAGAGCGCTGACATATCAGCAAGCCTCAAATCTGGATCAATATGGAAGATATGATTACTCCAAAAATTTCACGGGAGTTCCGAGTCAGGATTGGCAGTATTACGATTTCAATAAGCTCAACTGGACTAATTACGACATCTATGGTTTATTGACTTTTAAGATTACGGATAATATCAAATTGACGTTAAAACCATACAGTAGAGAGGAAGAAAAAGAAGATTGGAGCGGTCTTGATGCTATTACAGGTCATGCGAATCAGAGACTTCCGGGCGTTCAGTTTAGCAGCTGGACAGTAAAAAGATGGGGCGGAATTGCAGATATGGAGTTTAACTTAAATAACATAAAAGCGCTAATTGGATACCAATACGAAGAGTCTGAATGGAAGGACAGGCCCGCTGAAAACTTCTGGCTCAATCCTGATGGTTCAATGAGATTTATTGGTTGGGGGCGTTATACTAAGAGTACTTCTTCAAGTCCAAGATATAGTCCTTATGCGAAAATTTCGGGTGTTTTAGATAAACTTAATTGGCAATTAGGCTTAAAGTACCTTAAGCTCAAAGAATCGCTAAATGAGGGTTACTTAACAAAATACGACAGCGCTGGAAACCCCTATGCAGAAAGAGAGTCCAAACTCGATTATGGTGGAAAGGAATATGATGCATGGCTCCCTACTGCTGGTTTGTCTTACCCAATCAGTGAAAATGTTGAGATTTATTCAAGTTTTGGAAGGACTTTTCAACAACCCTACGCCTACATGCCGTTAGTAACTTTATACTACGACTTATATTCGAAGTTTGCAAAAATGGGCATAACAATGAAGGATCTATTTAAGGATTATCGGCCTGAAAAGACTGACAACATAGACATAGGTCTTAGAATAAAGACCAACCTGTTAGAATTACAACCCACATTATTTTATTCAAAACATATGAATTTAAGGACACCTATAACCCCCGGCTGGAAAGACCCTGACAATCCGAACAATTTGCTCTTATATAGAGGTAACCCTGTGAGTTATTCAACTTTTGTTGGAAAGGCGAGAGGGTATGGCGTTGAACTTGGAAGCAGTATTATAGCTTCTGACTACTTAACTATTTTTATGAATCCTACATATATTAAAATAACATATGATGATGATATAGTGAGTGCAGGCACTAAATATAACACTAATGGAAAGCAAGTCGTCGATGTTCCTGAGTGGAGCTTGGTTACTGGAGCTATATTAAAATATAAAGGTTTTGAGGTTGCTCCAATTCTTAAATTTATCGGCAAACGGTATGGTGATCTTGCTCACAAGGAAAAAATTCCTTCACATGCTATTGTAAATCTGAAATTAAGTTACGGGATAGAAAAACTGCAATTATTAAAGGATGTGAAGTTATCACTTGATATATACAATCTTTTTGACAAGAAATATATAGTATCAACTGATTATTTCCCCGGATCACCACTTACATTAATAGGTACTTTATCATTTGCTTTTTAATTATGCTGAAAATATATTTGATAAGAAATATGAAGAGAGGTATGGATATCCCCTACCAGGAAGAATTATAGGGGCTTCAGTAAAAATCGTTTTATAAGGAGGACAATTATGTGCAGGGCAGTAAGCGATTGGGAAAGGTGCATTATTTTTCACGGGCATACGTGCCCGGGTCTTGCCATCGGATACAGGATGGCGATGGCAGCTAAACAAAGACTTTTGTTCAGGTTCTCAGAAGATGAAGACATTGTCTGTGTAACTGAAAACGACGCCTGCGGTGTGGACGCTATACAGGTGCTTACAGGTTGTTCCATTGGCAAAGGAAATCTCATTTACAGAGACAGAGGCAAACAGGCATATAGTTTCTTTAAACGCACAAACGGCGAAAAGGTTCGCATTGTATTTAAGCAATTGCCAAACAGGGATACCATGGATAGAGATGCTTTTCAGGAATATATTCTCACGGCGCCAATTGATGAGTTGTTTGAGTTTAAAGAGCCTAACTTTAGTCTGCCAGAGATGGCTCGTATATTTAAAAGCTTGCCCTGCGATAGCTGTGGAGAAAGCACGATAGAACACAAGTTGAGGCTTCATGACGGTAAAAAATTATGCCTTGACTGCTTCCCTGAATATACAAGGGGGTGGTAGTATGCCTTCAGGCAGTGAATTGGGAGCAGGGCGGGAGAAAGCAAAGAAATTCTGGGAGTATAAAGCAAAACGCTATCCCCTGCCATTTGAAGAAAGAAGTTTAAAAACTACAAAGAAGGTTATTGATATAGTCAAAGGCAGGGGGGTAGTTATCGGAAACGCGCGTATACTCGATATTGGATGCGGCACAGGAAATTACACACTGCCTCTTGCGCAGGAGGCAGGGGCAGTTATAGGAGTTGATTTTTCAGAATCTATGATAAGCCGACTTACTGAGGAATTGGAGAAGCATCATTTCCAGAATGTTTCCACCTTGTGCGCCTCATGGAAAGATTTGGATATTACAAGCCTCTGCTTTGAAAAGGCTTTTGATATTGTCTGGTCATCCATGTCAATGGCTGTGCGTGAAGAAGAGGATGTCCGCAAGATGGAAGCCTGCTCAAGAAATTGGTGTGTATATATCGGCTGGGGAGGCAAGAGGAAAAATCCATTAATGGAGGAAATATTCAAGATACATGATACAGCTTTTCTGCCTCCTCCCGGCGCTAATAATATATCCGCCATCCTCAACCAAATAGGCCGCAGACACTCCCTTGATTTTATTGAGACATCATGGGATTGGTGCGGCACATGTGATGAGGCGGCAGAAGATATCTCAGCCCATATCGAGTTTTTTGGCGGCACACCCATTACAGAAGAGATAAAGGATATTGTCTCAAAGCACTCTCAAGACGGTTTGCTAAAACACACAACAGATGCAAGGATGGGAATAATCACATGGCAGGTAAAAGATTTATGAAAATATTGCGGGCTATCTCTGTGCTGGTTTTAATGTTTATAGTCGTTTCATATGCAGAGGCAGTTGAGACTAAAAAAACAACCGTAAAAGACATGGCTGGCAGAAATGTCGTCGTTCCTTCCAAGCCGGCGAGAATTGTTGCGCTCGGACCTGGAGCTTTAAGGTTCATAGTTTATATGAATGCGTTTAGTGCAGTTGCAGGGATTGAGGAAATCGAGAAAAACAGGCAAATCCCTGCCGGCAGACCATATAGCATATCCATATACGAAAAGACACCTCACCTGCCGTCCGTTGGAGAAGGTGGTTCGGGAAGACTTCCTGATTTTGAGAAGCTGATATCTGTAAAGCCCGACATAGTATTTGTCATGGGATTTGACGCCTCAAATATTGAACTCATTCACAAAAAGACAGGACTGCCTGTCGTATCCCTGAGCATCGGCACAGGGGCGTTCAAAAAGACAGAAACATATGCTTCTTTGAGGCTAATTGGAAAAATTATGGGAAAAGAAAAGAGGGCAGAGGAGCTTATCAACTTCATTAATAAGGCAGAGCAGGATCTCATTAAAAGAACCAGCAGCATCCCTGAAGCAAAAAGACCTTCCGTCTATATAGGCGCTGTATCATACAAGGGGACGCACGGCATTACATCTACAGAGGGTTTTTATCTGCCTGTAGAATGGGTTAACGGTAGAAACGTTGTCAATGAACTTAAAAAACACGGACATATTTTTATAGATAAAGAAAAGCTCCTGCTCTGGAATCCAGACATTATTCTTCTTGATTCAGCAGGGCTTAATTTAATAAATGTCGATTATCAGAAAAATTTAGAGTTTTATCGAAAACTCAAGGCTGTTAGAGAGGGCAGGATTTATACTACCATGCCTTACAACCACTACAACACCAATATTGATGTAGCCATTGCGAATGCCTATTTTGCAGGAAAGGTTCTCTACCCTGAGAAATTTAAAGACATAGACCCTGTCAAAAAGGCTGACGAGATATTCAAGTTTTTTAATGGGATAGCTGTCTTTCATGTGATGGAGAAGGAATTTAAAGGCTTCAAATCTTTAGTCTTCCGTGAAGGTATTATTGATGTCAGATAGAGTTTTGCATTTAAGCGCTGTCGAGTATGAGAAAAGTGTAAAGAAAAGGATTCTGGCGGGGTTGTTTCTGCTCGGTTTTCTTGTTTTGCTTACTATTTATTCCCTTAAGGTAGGCTCGTATAATCTCACTTATCAGAACTTGTTTTCAGCTCTCTGGGGGGATGGAAGTGAGACCATCAGACACGTGCTCTGGGATATAAGACTCCCTCGCATGGTAGCCGCCATAATTGCTGGTGCAGGACTTGGTGTGGCAGGGGCTGTAATGCAGAACGTCCTCAGAAACCCACTCGCATCACCATTCACAATAGGAGTCTCACAAGGGGCTGCCTTTGGGGCTGCCTTTGCTATAATCGTCTTTGGAGCTGGTCAGACACACACGTCAGGCGTTGAAGGAGTCACCGTTCATTCTCCATATATCATAGTTTTATGCGCTTTTTGTGGTTCATTAATCTCTGTTACATTTATTCTTTTGCTCTCTGCCCTAAGAAAGGTTACGCCAGAAGCTTTGATACTTGCAGGAGTTGCATTAAGCGCATTTTTTGGTGCTCTAACAATGTTTATTCAGTATTTTGCATCCGATATTCAGGTGGCTGCCACAGTATTCTGGACGTTTGGCGACATAGGCAAAGCAGGATGGCGAGAAAACGGTCTCATCTTAGGCGCTTTGGTAGTAGCAATGAGTTATTTTATCTTAAACTCCTGGAATTACAACGCCCTTCAATGGGGAGACGAGTCGGCAAAAGGGCTTGGGGTCAGCGTCAAGTCAATGAGAATAGGCGGGATGCTCATGTCATCACTCGTTGTATCAGTCATTACCGCATTTCTTGGGATAATAGGCTTTATCGGCCTCATTGCCCCTCATATAATCAGGCTGATAATCGGCAATGACCATCGATTTCTCATCCCGTATTCAGCAATTTTTGGCGGATTTCTTCTGCTCTTTTCAGATATTTTAGCCCGAACTCTCCTTTCTCCTGCCGTCATACCTGTAGGTATAATTACATCTTTTATGGGTGCGCCGATGTTTATTTACATACTGATTAAAGGGAAAAGGGTTTAATATGCTTGTAGTTCAGGGAATAGCTTTTTCTTACGGGCAGAGAGATGTTTTAAGGGGAATTAATCTCGAGGTCAAATTAGGAGATATGGTCTCAATACTTGGGGTTAATGGCTCGGGCAAGTCAACGCTTCTTAAGGCAATTAATCGCATTCTAAAGCCGCGACTCGGAACTGTTTTCATTGATGGCAAAGATATCGCCGATATGAGCAGAAATGATATTGCCGCAAACATCGGCTATATGCCCCAAAAATCCAACGGCGTATTCTGTACAGTCTTTGATGCAGTGCTTCTTGGCAGAAAACCGTATATCAAATGGGATGTGGGTGAAAGCGATATCGAGATTACCTCCAGAACTTTACGCATTATGGGGATTGAGGATTACTCCATGAGATTTACCAATGAGCTAAGCGGCGGCGAACTCCAAAAGGTCATTATCGCAAGGGCTTTAGCTCAAGAGCCGAGGGTTCTGCTTCTGGATGAGCCTATCAATCATCTTGATATCAAGAATCAGCTTGAGGTGATGGGCATGATTCGTGAGATAACAAAAAAACTTAATATCGCAACTGTTATAGTGATGCACGATATAAACACTGCCCTTAGATATTCCGATAAATTTATCATGATAAAAAACGGCGTCGTTTATGCCTCTGGAGGCAAAGAGATAGTCAATGGTCAAAATATTAAAGAGGTTTTTAATATAGACGCAAGCCTGAGCGAAATAGAAGGGATACCGCTAATTGTGCCTCGAAAATGTGCAAAATGAGAGACACTTTTTTTCGTTCTATTTCTGATACCCTGCTTTAGAAATATGGGATATGTCCCTCGTTACTACTGATTTAAAAAAGTTTTAATAGGCGAGTTTAAGCGGTTTCAGGTTTAGAGTTTTGAGGATTTGTCTAAAAATTTCTGTTAGAAGACAGAATAACTAAGAATAGCTTAGAAAAGCTCAATATTAGTGTAGTCTAAAAACCAAAGCCATGAAGGCTTTTCATCAGAAGGTTGATATGACAATGGGAATGGCTTTGAGCGGCTTTCCCATCACAAAAGACTCACGAGGATGTCGGCGTGATGGCTACCTTGGAGGAAGTCAAGGACGCCTTTCTGCAATGAACGAAAAGCTACCCCCCATTTTTATGAAAAAAAGTCTATCGCTAATCCGAAAAATAGAGATAGAAAATTGCAATTGCGACCCAGAGCGAAGCAATCTCGCCTTTTCTGATGAGATTGCCCCAAACCCTACGGGTTTTCGTAATGACCTGTAAATCAATGGGTTTATGATCCTATCGCTATTTTAGGGTAATTTTAAAATATTGCCATTGCCAAACCGTTATCAATCCCTATAAAATCCATAGGTGGAACATATCTGGGTAATCTTTGCGCTAGTCTCAGCGTTTTCGCTTGCCACAAGCGATGCTTTTGCGAAAAAATCCCTTAAAAACCACAATGAGTATCTCATCGCCTGGCTGAGACTATTATTTTGTCTGCCTATTCTAATAGCAGCCTTTTTTTGTGTTCCTATACCTGAAGTCAGCAAAGATTTTTATATAATCTCTCTTACCGCCCTACCCCTTGAGATTGCTGCTATTATTTTATACATAAAGGCATTGAAGCTGTCTCCTTTGAGCCTGACCCTTCCCTTTCTCTCTTTGACTCCTTTGTTTTTGATAGTTATCTCGTATATTCTCCTTGGCGAATCTGTTTCACTTCAAGGTGCTTTAGGGATAATCCTTCTTGTTATAGGCAGCTATATCCTGAATATCAGAGAGTTCAAAAAGGGTATTCTTGAGCCTTTTATTGCGATTGGGAGAGAGAAAGGTTCGGTGTATATGATATTCGTAGCCATAATTTACAGCATAACCGCTTCGCTCGGTAAGGCGGCAATAGAACTTTCTTCACCTATCTTTTTTGGCTCAACATATTTTACTGCTGTCTTAATAGCATTTACGCCTATAGCATTGTTTAAGGGCAGGACTGACTTTAAAACACTGAATGGCCATGTTTTTAAATCGGCGGTGCTTCCCGGCACCTTCTATTCATTTATGATTATTTCCCATATGATTGCCCTTAGCATGACAAAAGTGGCATATATGATTTCCGTTAAAAGGCTGAGTCTTCTAATAGGCATCTTTTATGGATATTATCTCTTCAGAGAGGCGGGTATCAGCGAAAGACTGACAGGGTCGTTATTAATGTTAGCTGGATTTCTGCTGATAGTTCTTGAAAGTTAAACCATTAATGACAATAAATGGAATGGGCGATGAAAAAAGAAGCAGGAGCAATTTTTGCCAAAATTAAGATTTAACAATTGTTAATACAATGCCTTTTGCCAAAAGTTCTTAAAGTTTTTTATAAGGTGTCGTATAAAAATCCTTTCCCCGCCCTTGCTATCCGATTTATTGATTTTATAGAGCTTTTTAGTCCTATCGTTGAATTTGGGTTACTAATAAAAAAGAACTGCATAGACAATAAAGACCAAAAAGATGATAACTTGAACGATAATGAAGTTTCTTTGCTTTAACACATCTTCAAAATCGCCAGTATAAAAAAGGCGAAGGACATAACTACAGGACAGAGCACCTATAAATAAAAGAATAAGACAGATAAAATCTACGAGGCCTTCGGAGATGGAAAAATACATATGGCTGAGTTCCATCCCAAATTGCCTCCCCAATGTAGGCAAAAAATCCCCAATATTTACGAGAAAATACTCGAGCCTGTAAACAAGCTCTCCTGTAAAGGCAAGAGGAACAAGCACCGGCACCATCGGGGAGAATTTTCCAAAGACCTCATCTTCCCTTATGCCGAACAGCTTTGAACCAAGGCGTATCAGAATCATAAAGAATACAAAACCCATTAACAGAAGAACTGAAAAGGTTAGCCAGTTTGAGTCATAGAATAATGCCCTGATATCTTTATACCATTGCTGGTGTTGTATAAACCTTGCAATCTGGGAGCCCATTAAAAAAGGTATTATATAAGCGCATGTTAAATGCCTGCCCTTATTAATGATAAGCTCAACAAAAGGATTGCGAAGGTTTATGCGCGGTGAGCCTGACTCGCACAAAATCACGCATCTGCCGCATACGAGGCAATTCAGATTATTCCTTACATTATATGCACCAAGATAGACAGGGCATCCAGGGATGCCATCCCTTCCCTTCTTGCAAGAAAATGTCCGGCAGGACTTGCAAATAGCATGGTCGGGTCTGAATTCTAAAATGGAAAGGGTTGAAGCCGAACCTATTATCTTGCCCATAGGGCAGAGATGCCTGCACCAAGCCTGTCCTTTAAAAATAAGGCCTGAAAGAGTTGCACCCAAAAGGATGCTCAACAAGAGATAAGCAGTTCCAGCAGGCCATGTTTTCATATCTGTGACCGCTTCAATATAGATTATTGCCGCAAACAATATCACGGATATATAGGCGCAGTATTTTCGGAAAAACGCTGGAACCTCAAGGTTAAGTGTAAGTCCAATGGCTTGAAAGATACGCCCAATCCCCGGAAAAGGACAAAAGCCGCACCAGAGCTTGCCTACGAAAAACCAGCTCAAAACAATGCTTGTCCACCATACGCCCCAAGAGATAAAAAGCATGATGTTTTTATCTGCTTCTTGTGGCCCAAAAATCCCGATAAGGATAAGCAATGCAAAGGTAATGTCGCCGAAGGTGCGTATATATACAAGATTTCTTCTGTTTGTAAAGAAAGCCTTAATAAATGGAAAGGCATCAAACAGGTTTAATCTGGCATTTTCATTGTATTTAAAAAGTATTTTGCGTATCTGCCCTATTGTTTCTTTTATATCATTCATGTTTGTTTTTAGATGTTTAATCTAAATCAGGTTAGCTGTCTCATAAACAATGAACTTACTTAAAGGCAGCCTCACTAAAACTACATAGATAGAAAACACACTTTAATTGTAAACTAAAACATGAAACTATTTAAAATTTACCCTTTGGCGTCGATATGGAAAAAATAAATCTGAAGGCTTTAACTAAAAAGGAAATTTTTGAATTAATCAGAGACCTTAAACTCCCCGATTTCAGGGCAAGGCAAATACTGCACTGGATTTATCAAAAATATGCGCAATCAATCACAGAGATTACAGAGTTTTCCATCGAACTCAGGGAGAGGCTTGATAGGATAGCCTTTATCAGCAACCTCAAAATACTCCAAAGAAAAGTCTCTTCTGATGCAACAGAAAAGTTCCTTTTCGGGCTCTTTGATAATGAGGCGGTTGAGAGCGTTGTAATCCCTGATAATGAAAGACAAACCCTTTGCATTTCATCGCAGGTTGGCTGCTCTATGGGGTGCATATTCTGTGCAACTGGAAGACTCGGGCTCAAGCGGAATCTTAAATCTCATGAAATATTTGACCAGCCGATCAGTGTTTCAAGAGCAATCGCTCCAGCTAAACTCACTAACTACGTTTTTATGGGAATGGGCGAACCTCTTTTGAATTTTAATAACATAGTTGATGCGTTATGGAAAATGGTAGAACTTATGAAGATATCGCCCCGCAGGATTACTCTCTCTACATCTGGCATTGTTCCCAAAATTCACGAACTGAGAGAGAAGGCTCCTCCGATAAACTTAGCTATATCTTTAAATGCCCCAAACAACAGAACAAGAGATTTGATAATGCCAGCAAACAAAATGTATCCTCTCAAAGAATTGATTGAGGCTTGCCGCAGACTTCCGATGCCTCCGAGAAAGAGAATTACTTTCGAATATATTATGCTTAAAGACATCAATGATTCTCCCCATGATGCTGCGAAATTATTGAGTCTCTTAAAAGGCATTCCCTCAAAAGTGAACCTAATACCTTTCAATCCCTTTAATGGCTGTGAACTGCAAGGTTCAGACGACGAAACAATATTGCGATTTCAGGAGATATTATTAAAAGGCAATATGACAGCGATAATAAGAAAAAGCAAGGGAGGAGATATCGGCGCGGCGTGCGGACAATTGAGGGCTTCAATTAAAAATGACCATGATATTTAACGCCATCCACTATCTACTATCCACTACTTATTTGCTCTCGGAATGAGGTTTATTGCCCCAGCATCACAGGCATTACGGCATAATCCGCAGCCAAAGCACTTATATGCATCAATCAGGGCTAAGTACCTCCCACCTTCATAAACACTATCTATTGCCTGAAACTGGCAGGATTCCAAGCACAATGAACAGCCCGTGCAGACGTCTTTATCAACCCGAGCTACATATTCCCCTCTGAACATCGTCTCAACTTGAATTCCAGTATGGGTTCTCATTGCAATGCAGTCCTTTACAGTGCAATTGCATATGGCCCCAATAAAAGGGGTGACAAATGTCCAAATTGTATGAATAGCCCCTTTGTGCTCAATCTCTTCCATCTGCCTTAGAGCTTCTTCCCTATTCAGAGATTCAAGAAGATCTGTTGGAGGTTTTCCAAAATAACCCATGTCGAGGTGTTTAATCCACGAATCAGGATGATAAGTAATCCCGTAGCAGCACCTGAGGTCGCTTTTGTCTATTGTCCATCTGCACGCACAGGGAAGTCTAATAATGGAAGAAGATTTGTTGACTATCTCTTTGACATCCTCAAAAGGGATAACCTGTCCAAAATGTTCAATCTTTGAATTTTCAACCATTCTATTTATTATTTGCTCAGGCAGCCTCCCTCTCTTTTGAAGCAATGCTTCAAGGCGCAAAAGACTCTTAAAACCTTCTCCAATGGTTACACTTAAAAATTGCTCAATATATTTTCTACGGTTGAGGTCTGATAGAAGGTCTTGAGAGTAATTTGAGGCATTCTTATACCAGATTTTCCCTTCGCCGTGCTTTTTGCAGAATTCACACATACTGTTGCTCCCTCTTCATTTTATTTAGCGGGGTATATATATTATATTGGAAGGGCAATCTAAATTAAATTGGGGGTTTTCTGGTTTTATCAGGACAAGGATTTAATATTAACTTTCAGAAATCACTCTCCTTATCTCCTCGAGCAATTTTAAAGGCGAAATAGGTTTAAAGATTATATTCAATCCCTCTTCAATAACACCCTTTTTATGTATTATGTTAGCCGTATAACCGCTTATGAATATTGCCTTTATATCAGGCTTTATTTTCTTGATTTCATCATATGCTGCTTTGCCGTTAAGCTTGGGCATAATTACATCAAAAAGGAGGAGGTCTATAAGGTCTTCATTCTGCCTGAACTTCTCTACAGCATCCTCTCCGTTAATAGCTTCTATGATGGAATACCCATATTTTTCGAGGAAAAACCTTGTAAGATTTCTTACATTTGGGTCATCCTCAGCAACGAGAATTGTCTCCTTGCCTGTCAGGGATGCCGGATGTTTGGGTGACGAACAGCTTACTGCTTTTTGTTCAGTCAGGGGGAGGTATATCTTAAATGTAGTTCCTTTGCCTGGTTCACTATAAACATTAATATATCCTTTGTGCTGTTTTATAATCCCATAAGCCATCGAGAGCCCCAAACCCGTTCCTCTTGAGGGTTCTTTGGTGGTAAAGAAAGGTTCAAATATCTTTCCTATTGTATCTTTGTCAATCCCGACTCCGAAGTCTGAAAAGCTTAAAAGGGCGTAATTCCCAGATTTTCCATACCCATGGGTGTGAGCATATTCTTCGTCGAGATATATCTGCTCTGTCTCAATTATTAACAAACCGCCGTCGGGCATAGCATCCCTCGCATTAGTTGCGAGGTTGAACAACACCTGCTCTATCTGACCGCTGTCAGCCATAACTATCAGTTCATCATTTGAAAGAAAGGTTCTTAACTCAATATCTTCGCCGAGGATTCTTTCAAATATTTTTTCAGCATTTTTCACCAATTCATTGATATTAACGGGGCTAAGACTTATCATCTGCTTTCTGCTGAAGGCGAGCAGGCTGTTAGTCAAAGTCGCAGCTTTTTCAGATGCAGAGATTATATGGTGAACATATTGCTTCATAGGGTCATCCACCTTCATATTCATATTTATCAGATGGGCATAGCCCATTATAACCGTAAGTATATTATTGAAGTCATGTGCAACGCCCCCTGCAAGAGTGCCTATCGCCTCCATCTTCTGAGAGTGTCTTAATTGTTCTTCAAGCTTTTTTTTATCAGTGATTTCCTGAATCATGCCTTCATAGTATTTTACCCTGCCCTTCTCGTCACGGATAACTTTTGCGTTTACAGACACCCAAAAAATTTCACCGTTTTTACGGCGCGCCTTTACCTCGAAGCCTTGAACGCTGCCGTGCTTTTTAATCTCATCGTGAAACTCCAGACGGCGTTTGGGATCAAAATACAACTGCTGTCCAATGTCTGTGATGGACGATACAAGCTCTTCTGGTGTATCATACCCATACATACGGGCAAGTGCATGGTTGGCTGTAATAAATTTTCCCTCCGCAGTTGTCTGGAAAATGCCTTCTATAGAATTTTCGAATATCTTTCTATATTTTTCTTCTGCCTGACGGAGGGCTTCTTCAGCCCGCTTTCTATCGGTTATATCAACCATAGTAGCGAAAAGTATATTTGGTCTCTCTGTATCCATTAGCGTAAGAGATATTTCTGTATCTATCAAAATGCCGTCTTTTCTTCTATGCTTCCAGTAAAACCTTTGTGGCATTCCTTCCATAGCAGCTCTTATATATTGTTTTGCTGCATCTTCAGAGCTTCTGCCATCAGGCTGAAACTCCGGCGAAAATTTAAGAGGTGAAAAACCTATAACATCCTCTTTAGAGCAATTCCAAATCCTGCAAGCCTGCTCGTTGCAATCGAGAAATATATCCGTCATTATGAAGAAGCCTTCTGAGCTGCCCTCAAAAAGCGTTCGATACCAACGCTCGCTCTTACGCAAAGCCTCGACGGTACGTCTGTGTTCGTCAACCTCAAAACAGAGTGACACATGGGTAGCCATACTAAGGGCTATCATCTCATCATTGCTGCTCCAGCGCCTTTTTTCGCCAACATGTTCAAAACTTAACAAGCCTATAAGCTTTCCGCCTACATATACCGGTGTATCCATTAAAGACATTATTCCCCGGTTTTTAAAATACTCAGAGGGAATCTGCGATGTTCTATCGTCGGTGAATACATCTTCTGCAGATATAACCTTCCCCTCTGCATGTGAAGCGGTATATTGAGGAAAATCTGCGCTTATGAGTTCTTCACCTTTGCTGTGTTTTTTCAGGCTTCTTTCATAAAGACCGATGCAAGTAATCTTTGAGTAGTCCTTGCTATACCTCCATATGCTGACCCGCTCGGTCTGAATAAGTTCGCTCGAAACCTCAAGAATACGTCTTATAGTGCTCTCAAAATCTTCATTAAATAAATCCGCTCTTAAAATAAGGGAAGTCAAAAGTTGATTTTGTCTATCTAGTTCATCTTTTGTCATCGGTAATAACTCCTCATTTTTTTTGCCCTATTGCTTCTTCCAGCCTTCTTAAAGTCTTTTCCCTTCCGAGAATTTCGATAACCTCATATATTCCTGGACTGGATGTCCCGCCTGTAAGAGCCACCCGCACGGGTTGGGCAATAGCGCCAAGCTTTACATTATATCTCTCTGACATGACATGAAACAGCTTCTCGACTTCAGAGGAAGAAAAAGATGCCAGCCCTTGAAGTGCATTCTCTACCTCTGAAAGATATTTTATCCCCTCGGGCTTCAAAAATTTTTCAGATGCCTTGGGGTCTATTTCTACTGAATCAACTATAAAATATTTGAGAGAATCGGCAAGTTCATCCAATGTTTTGGAGCGTTCCTTGAGCAGATTAACAGCCCTTGCAAGCCACTTTATATCAATCTCCTGACCCTCCAAAATTATGCCCTTTTTTATAAGGAATGGAAGCGAAAGCTCTGCAAGTTTTTCGCTATCACTGTTCATGATGTAGTGACTGTTAAGCCACAGGAGTTTTTCAGGATTGAATACGGCGGCAGATTTTCCTATGTTTTGCAAGGAAAAATGATCAATAAGCTCTCTTTTTGTAAATATTTCCTTATCCCCGCAAGACCATCCAAGCCTTACAAGATAATTCACGAGCGCATCAGGAAGATACCCCATTTCTCTATATGCCAAAACAGATGTTGCGCCGTGTCTTTTGCTGAGACGGCTTTTGTCATGACCAAGTATCATTGGCAGGTGGGCGAACTGAGGTGTGCTGAAGTCTAAGGCTTCGTAAATGTGAATTTGTTTAGGGGTGTTATTAAGGTGGTCATCCCCCCTTATTACATGACTTATTTTCATTTCAACATCGTCAACTACTACCACGAAATTATAGGTAGGTGTCCCATCGGAGCGCATAATGACCAAGTCTTCAAGTTGGCTGTTTTCAAAGGTTACAGTCCCTTTGATGAGATCGTTGACGACAGTCTCCCCTGTCTCGGGCATCTTAAACCTGACAGCAGCTGGAGTATCTGAAGGCGGTCTGTCCAGGTTCCGGCACCTTCCGTCATATTTCATGGGTTGTCCGGATGAAATAGCTTTCTGCCTTTTCATCTCGAGTTCTTCTGGCGAGCAAAAACAATAGTATGCCTTTCCTTGCTCAAGCAACACTTTTACATAGTCTCTGTAAATATCAAATCTCTCGGTCTGCCTGTATGGCCCTTCATCCCAATCAAGACCAAGCCATTTCATCCCCTCTACAATAAGACTGATATAATCTTCTGTAGAACGATTTCTGTCTGTATCCTCAATCCTTAAAATAAAAATCCCTTGGTTATGCCTTGCAAAAAGCCAGTTAAAAAGCGCCGTCCTGGCGCCTCCTATATGAAGATGTCCTGTTGGGCTTGGAGCAAACCTCACCCTTATCTGCTGATTCAATATGTCACCTGTATTAATAATTTGCTATTTCTAAATAATCTACCAAATCAGGGTCTTGTTGATCTGAGCTGAGATATTGTTTTTTAATCTCTTGTATAAATTTAATTTTATCTCCATTGTATGAGGGATCTTTTTCTATGGCGGTTGTAAGCATTTCGGAGGCTTCCCCATATTTGCCCATTTTGTTGTAGCAAAGTGCGAGCCTGTAATACAAAGGTGCAAAATTTGGAGCCCTTTTAACGGCTTCTCTGAGAGTAGTTATTGCGAGTTCACAGTTTTCAAGCCTGTAATATGCAATGCTAAGATTGAAAAAAGCGCTCTCTGGATTTTGATATAGAGGATTAGACAGAGCTTTCTTAAAATGAGCAACGGCTTCATTCCATTGAGCTTTTTTCATATAAACTATCCCGAGGTTATTGTGGGCTTCGGAGAAATTATCATCAATGGAAATAGCTTCAAGAAGGTATTTTTTAGACTTTTCTAAATTTTCAAAATGTAGATATACAATACCGAGACAGTGCAAAATATTCTTATTCTTTGGCTCCAACCTGTGGGCTGTCTGAAACTGAATATATGCTGCCTGATAATTGCCTTCTTTTAGATAAGACAGCCCTAAACTCAAATTGAGATCAGCTTCTCTCTGCTGTTCAACGGGGATAGAAGCACAGCCGTAAAGAAGCAATAAAAGAATCAAAACAGCTACAAAAATGGGTTTTGAAAGAGGAGATAGGCAAGTCTTCATAACAGTCCAAAATACCACATAAATTTAGATAATATCAAGATTTCCAAACGAAAGACTGAATTCATTGTTCGCTCTTTTACTTATAATAAAGCAGGAGCCACTCAGCTACACAACATGGCTTAGCGCTATTCTCCCGCTCAATTGTCACATTCCATATTAATTGCCATCCATTCGCGATTTCTTTCAGGTTGAGCAGCGTGGCACGCGCGCGAATCCTCGAGCCAGCTGGAACTGGGGATGGAAAACGCACCTTGTTCAACCCATAATTTATTCTCATCTTAACTGGCAGCTTTATTTTTATCATCTCTGACATCAGGTAGCGCATCATTGATAATGTCAAAAAACCGTGGGCAATTGTTATGCCGTATGGAGACTCAGTTCTTGCACGTTCAACATCAACATGAATCCATTGATGATCGCCTGTGGCATCCGCAAAAAGATTAATTCTTTCCTGAGTGATTTCTACCCACTCCCCCACTGCTACCTCCTGTCCCACTAAACTGCGCAACTCCTCAATACTGTTAATTTCCCTATATTGCATAAGCCCTCCGGATAAATGTGTTTTATTTAGCAGTTTTAGTAATACACATTAAATTATACTATACATCATAATTATGTCGGTCATAAGAATTCTAAAGCAGCCCTTCCTATCGCTGATTTTGAGAATAATCAGAGTTCTGCAAAGTTGGACTAATGCGGAATGCCTGAAGAGAAACTGCATTTAATGCTTTTGCTATTAGGATAGTAAATGAAAAAAATGGGAAAAATCATTGTTTGTGATTCCCTGCGGCGCTACCGCAGGGAATCCTGCATTATTATGAGAACAGGTCGCTTATATATGAATAAATCACACTCAATCAGCTCGTAAGTATTTTTAAGGCTCTCAGTCTGCTTGGATGCTTTAATTTTCTGAGAGCTTTCGCTTCTATTTGTCTAACACGCTCTCTCGTAATAGATAAATAGCGTCCAACTTCTTCAAGGGTATGGTCTCTATCAACGCCGATTCCAAATCTCATCCTTATCACGACTTCTTCCTTCTGAGTAAGCGTTCTGAGAACCCTCTGGATTTGCTCTGATGTTTCTATCCTCTGGGCATCAAAGAAAGGAGAAGGACTTACTTTATCTCCAATAAAATCTTCAAGTTCTGTATCTTCATCCCCTATAGGGGTCTGCAGAGCTATAGGATCTTGTATGGCTCTGAAAACTTCCTCAACTTTTCTCACCGGAACTGAAAGTTTTTGTGCTATTTCCTCATTAGTAGGTTCTCTTCCCAATTCCTGAGTCAATTCCCTTGATACCTTTGTAACTCTATTATAAAATTCCATCATGTGAACAGGAACGCGTATTGTTTTTGTTTGATCTATAAGCGCCCTCGTAATGGCTTGTCTAATCCACCATGTCGCATAAGTGCTGAATTTAAATCCCTTCTCATACTTAAATTTATCAACGGCTTTCATAAGTCCAATATTACCTTCCTGAATAAGGTCTAATAATGGGAGCCCCCTGCCAACATAATTTTTTGCAATATTAACAACAAGCCTCAAATTCCTTGTTATAAGTTCATTTTTCGTCTCTTTTACAAGTTCTTTAGCCTTAGAAATCCTCTGCCACATTTCCTTAAGAACATCAATTTTTACTCCTGCTTCAGATTCAACCCTTTTCAAGACATTCTGGATATCCTTTAAAAGCAACTCCAGTTTTTTAATCTTTAAGCCTTTCTTTTTCTTTTCATTTATCAAATTTTTAAATTCTCTAAAGGACCCATATTTGGCGATTTTTTGTTCTTCCTGCTGTATAATCAAAACTAATTCCTCAATCCTTGCGAGAGATTTATTAACTGCCTCATCTATCTTTTCAGCCTCAGTAAGGAGAGACTCTTCATCTTCAACATTTATTGTGTTTTTGATTTTCTCAAAAAGAGGGATTTTTTCGATAGTTTCTTTGATGATATTTTTTCCCTCCTCAAGCTTCTTAGCTAATTCCGTCTCCTCAAATTTAGTAAGGATTGAAATATCCCCCATTGAATTGAAATAAGCCTGAACTAAATCTTCTGCTCTTTCATATTCTTCTATCTCCTCTTCAAACTCTTCGGGTATTGGAATACCATCCTCATAGTCAACAACTTTAACACCCATATCACTGAGAACATCCATGAGATCTTCCAATTCGTCGGGAGAGAAGAATTCAGATGGGAGAACATCGTTAATCTCGTCATAGGTTAAGACGCCACGCCTTTTGCCTTTATCCACAATTTCTTCAAAAATATCTCTTTCCTTCATTACCTCATTTACCTCAACACAAAAAAAATTAAAGAAAGGATGAACCTTTCTTTAATTTTATAATAAAATTCATTTATTTCAAATTAATTTTTTTGCAAGCAGGGAAAGAAGTGGTCAAGGCACACGGTCTATTAGTACTGGTAAGCTGAATAGATTACTCTACTTACACCTCCAGCCTATCAACCTGATAGTCTATCAGGAACCTTTAGGACCCTTGCGGGTCGGGAGACTTAATCTTGGGGTGGGCTTCCCGCTTAGATGCCTTCAGCGGTTATCCCTTCCAGACATAACTACCCAGCATTGCCACTGGCATGACAACTGGAACATCAGAGGTCTGTCCATTCCGGTCCTCTCGTACTAAGAACAGCTCCCCTCAAGTCTCCTGCGCCTACAGCAGATAGGGACCGAACTGTCTCACGACGTTCTGAACCCAACTCACGTACCGCTTTAATGGGCGAACAGCCCAACCCTTGGGACCTACTTCAGCCCCAGGATGCGATGAGTCGACATCGAGGTGCCAAACCGCGTCGTCGATGTGAACTCTTGGACGCGATAAGCCTGTTATCCCCGGCGTACCTTTTATCCGTTGAGCGATGGCCCTTCCACTCAGTGCCACCGGATCACTAAGCCCTACTTTCGTATCTGATCGGCCCGTCAGCCTCACAGTTAAGCCTCCTTATGCCTTTGCACTCGACAGCTGGTTTCCGTCCAGCCTGAGGAGACCTTTGGACGCCTCCGTTACTCTTTGGGAGGCGACCGCCCCAGTCAAACTACCCACCAGACAGTGTCCCTTCCCCCGATCAGGGGGACAGGTTAGAGCCCCAGTAAGGTAAGGGTGGTATTTCAACGTTGGCTCCATGGAAACTAACGTCCCCACTTCGCAGCCTCCCACCTATCCTACACATACATCACCAAAGCTCACTGCCAAGTTATAGTAAAGGTGCACGGGGTCTTTCCGTCTAGTTGCAGGTAACCGGCGTCTTCACCGGTATCTCAAGTTCGCCGAGCCCCTCGCCGAGACAGCGCTCAGATCGTTACGCCATTCATGCGGGTCGGAACTTACCCGACAAGGAATTTCGCTACCTTAGGACCGTTATAGTTACGGCCGCCGTTTACCAGGGCTTCAGTTCAAGGCTTCTCCCCTTTCGAAGATGACCTCTCCCATTAACCTTCCGGCACCGGGCAGGCGTCAGTGCCTATACATCCTCTTACGAGTTAGCAGACACCTGTGTTTTTGCTAAACAGTCGCCTGAGCCTCTTCACTGCGCCCTCCTTGCGGAGGGACCCCTTCTCCCGAAGTTACGGGGTCACTTTGCCGAGTTCCTTAGCGAGGGTTCTCTCGAACGCCTTGGTATCTTCTACCCACCTACCTGTGTCGGTTTGCGGTACGGTCATCCCATGTGCTCCCTACGAGGGTTTTCTCGTCAGTGTGAAATCGCCCAAGTTCAGCCTTACGGCCTTCCCCATCACGCCCCAGCCTTTACGGTGGCCGGATTTGCCTAACCACCAGCCTCAACGCTTGGACCTGAACCATCACCAGGCTTGAACTATCCTACTGCGTCACCCCTTCGGTCAAACGCACACAAGACGGTACTGGAATATTAACCAGTTATCCATCAGCTACGCCTTTCGGCCTCGCCTTAGGTCCGACTAACCCCGGGCGGATGTCCCTTCCCCGGGAAACCTTAGGTTTACGGCGTCCTGACTTTTCATCAGAATTTGCGCTACTTATGCCGGCATAATCTCTTCTGCCACCTCCAGCAGGCCTCACGACCCGCCTTCACAGGCCTACAGAATGCTCCCCTACCACTCCAATGCCCCGCATTGGAAGCTCTAAGCACTAAATCCTAAACTCTAAACAATACCCATAATTACCTTGAAATTTTGGTCATTTGGATTTGCTTAGTATTTAGATATTCGAATTTAGAATTTCCAGTGCGAAGCACTGAAGTCCGTAGCTTCGGTGATATGCTTAAGCCCCGTTAAATTTTCGGCGCAGTGTCGCTTGACCAGTGAGCTGTTACGCTTTCTTTCAATGATGGCTGCTTCTAAGCCAACATCCTGGCTGTCTGCGCAACACCACATCCTTTACCACTTAGCATATCCTTAGGGACCTTAGCTGACGGTCTGGGCTGTTTCCCTCTCGACCACGAATCTTAGCACCCGTAGTCTCACTCCCAGCGACCATCTCCATGGTATTCGTGGTTTGGTTGGGTTTGGTACCCCATACGAGGCCCTAGCCCATCCAGTGCCCTACCCCCATGGGACTGCACTGAGGCTGTACCTAAATACATTTCGGGGAGAACCAGCTATCACCAGGTTTGATTGGCCTTTCACCCCTACCCACAGCTCATCCGAGCTTTTTGCAACAAACACCGGTTCGGGCCTCCATCCCGTTTTACCGGGACTTCACCCTGTCCATGGGTAGATCACCTGGCTTCGGGTCTACTGACTGTAACTCATTCGCCCTGTTAAGACTCGGTTTCCCTGCGGCTCCTCCCGTCCCCGGGATTAACCTCGCTACAGCCAGTAACTCGCCGGCTCATTAATCAAAAGGCACGCCATCACCGCGCGCAGCACGCAAATCCCAAGCACCAAGCACTAAATCCTAAACAAATTCAAAGATTTCAATGTCTTAACCTGTTTTGAATTTTGGTCATTTGTCATTGCTTAGGATTTCGATACTTGAATTTAGAATTCCCGTGCCGCGCACGGCTTTGACTGCTTGTAGGCATACGGTTTCAGGTTCTATTTCACTCCCTTCACCAGGGTTCTTTTCACCTTTCCCTCACGGTACTCGTCCACTATCGGTCACCAGGTAGTCTTTAGCCTTGGAGGGTGGTCCCCCCAGCTTCCCACAGGGTTCCACGTGCCCCGTGGTACTCAGGTTACCGCTTCGGTAACTGCATGGTTTCGCCTACGGGCCTGTCACCCCCTACGGATGTACTTTCCAGAACATTCAGCTACCATGCAGCCTTCCTACTCACGCGGTCCTACAACCCCCCTCCTACAACGAAGTAGACAGTAGATAACATGTAGCACACAGAGAATAAACATTGATCTGTTTCCTGACCTGTCTACTACCTACTGTTTGCTGTCTACTTGGTTGTAAGAGGGGTTTGGGCTATTCCCTCTTCGCTCGCCGCTACTGGGGGAATCTCGTTTGATTTCTCTTCCTCCGGGTACTGAGATGTTTCACTTCCCCGGGTTCGCCTCATACGCCTATCTGTTCAGCGTATGATATCCCGATTTTAATCGGGATGGGTTGCCCCATTCGGATTCCCACGGATCTCCGCTCGCTCGCAGCTCCCCGTGGATTTTCGCAGCCTGCCGCGTCCTTCTTCGCCTCCTGTGCCTTGGCATCCACCATATGCCCTTACTAACTTGACCCTTACTCTTCCCTTCTGTTGTCAAAGAACATGTTGTATGAAACTATAAAACTAAAGAAGTAGGCCCGATGCGAACAAGGAAATCCTTAGAAAGGAGGTGATCCAGCCGCAGGTTCCCCTACGGCTACCTTGTTACGACTTCACCCCAATCACCGGTCATACCTTAGACAGCTGCCTCCCTTGCGGGTTAGCGCACCGGCTTTGGGTACAACAGGCTTTCGTGGTGTGACGGGCGGTGTGTACAAGGCCCGGGAACGTATTCACCGTGGCATGGCTGATCCACGATTACTAGCGATTCCGCGTTCACGGAGTCGAGTTGCAGACTCCGATCCCAACTGAGACCTCTTTTAGGGATTGGCTCCACCTCGCGGCATTGCGACCCTCTGTAGAGGCCATTGTAGCACGTGTGTCGCCCTGGACGTAAGGGCCATGATGACTTGACGTCATCCCCACCTTCCTCCAGCTCATCGCTGGCAGTTTCCTCAGAGCGGTTCCGATCGCTCGGGACCAACAGAGGATAGGGGTTGCGCTCGTTGCGGGACTTAACCCAACACCTCACGGCACGAGCTGACGACAGCCATGCAGCACCTGTGCAGGCTCAATGAGTTACCCCAAAGTCATCGCCCTTTCGGGTTTTTACCACCTGCATGTCAAGCCCAGGTAAGGTTCTTCGCGTAGCGTCGAATTAAACCACATGCTCCACCGCTTGTGCGGGCCCCCGTCAATTCCTTTGAGTTTCAACCTTGCGGCCGTA
>OGCL01000615.1_pt1 | contig 36570 bp, 40 predicted proteins | sample 1570041 | NCBI WGS metagenome assembly OGCL01 (sample SAMN06266162, study PRJEB24511) | hot springs metagenome | isolation source: Hot spring water | place: South Africa: Limpopo | collected 2015-06-22 | reverse complement strand
TCAGTCAACTGGATACGTCCATCCAAAGGAACCTCATCCATCTCCTGCAGGGTGAAGATACGATATAACCATCCGGGGGCCGAAGCCGTGCTCTTTCCCAAGGGATTGGATGATGTGGAAGTGATTTTTAAGAATCCCCAGAAGGCCATCACCCCTGGGCAGGCGGCTGTGTTTTATGATGGTGATACGGTTATTGGGGGAGGGTGGATTAAAGAAGTTCGGAGTTCGGAGTGAGGGATTCGGAGTTACAGACAAAAATTGAAAAGCTAAAAGAGATTTTCCAATCTATGGGAAAAGTTGTAGTAGCTTTTTCGGGCGGGGTGGATAGCACCTTTCTCCTGAGAATGGCAAAGGACACTCTCGGCGCAGAAAATGTCCTTGCGGTGACCGCCCACTCTCCTCTCTATCCAGAAAGGGAACTGAGATTAGCGGAAAAGATGGCTTCACAGATGAGTGTGAGGCATCTGATGATTGAATCGAATGAGCTGGAGATCAAGGGGTTTATAATGAACCCTCCTGATCGTTGTTATCTCTGCAAAAGGGAGCTCTTCTGGAAGTTAAAGAATTTGGCTCAAGAGAAGAACATCTCTTCTGTTATTGAAGGTTCTACACTGGATGATGAGAAGGATTACCGACCAGGTAAAAAGGCTATTGAAGAATTGGGAATTCGGAGTCCTCTGATTGAGGCCTCCTTTACCAAATCGGATGTGCGAGAAGTCTCAAAATCATTGGGACTTTCGAGCTGGGATAAACCTTCGTTGGCATGCCTTGCCTCACGTTTTCCATACGGAGAAGAGATTACCCTGGAAGGGTTGAAAAGAGTTGATGAAGCAGAGGATTTTCTGATTGGATTGGGTTTCAAGCAGGTTAGGGTCAGGCACTACGATGATCTTGCAAGAATCGAAATCCATAAAGAAGAAATCGGAAGAATGCTGGACGAGCCAGTCAGAGAAAAGGTGGTCGAGCGTCTCAAGATGATCGGTTACCGGTACGTCACTCTCGACCTTCAGGGGTTTCGTTCAGGTTCGATGAATGAGGTTTTGAGATGAAGGCAATTGCCCTCCTTTCGGGAGGCCTTGATAGCACGCTGGCAGCAAGAATCGTCCTTGAGCAGGGGATTGATCTGGAGGGTCTCAACTTTATGACGGTCTTCTGTACCTGAACGACCAGGGGAGCCACGTGTCTGGCTTCTCAAAAGGCTGTTGAAACTCTGGGTATTCCCTTGAAAGTCTTTAATGTTTCCGAGGAGTACCTCGATGTTGTAAGACATCCCAGACACGGTTATGGAAGCAATATGAATCCATGTATAGACTGCCGGATCTTCATACTGAAAAAGGCGAAGACCTATATGGAGGAGTCTGGTGCCTCTTTCATCGTCACCGGCGAAGTCCTTGGGCAGAGACCGATGTCCCAGAGAAGGGATGCGATGCGTCTGATTGAAAAGGAGGCAGGGCTGAAAGGTCTGATCCTTCGACCCCTGTCCGCCAGGTTTCTTCCTGTAACCATTCCCGAAAAGGAGGGATGGGTCAATCGTGAAAAACTTCTGGATATTTCGGGGCGATCGAGAAAACCTCAGATCCGGTTGGCGGCCCATTTCGGGATCCATGACTATCCCTGTCCGGCAGGCGGTTGCCTTCTTACCGATCCCGGGTTTGCAAGGCGGATGAAGGATTTGATGATCCATGACCTTGATTTTTCTCTCAACGATGTCCATCTTTTAAAAATGGGTAGACATTATCGCCTGTCCCCAAAGACCAAATTGGTTGTTGGAAGAAATGAGGAGGAGAATCGGAAGATCGAGGCCTTCTCACAGAGAGGAGATGTCCTGCTGAAAACGGTTCGCTTTCCCGGTCCTCTCTCTCTTCTGAGAGGAGATGCCGAAGCGACGGAGATGGATATGGCGGCCTCCATTACAGCTCGCTACAGCAAGGCCAAGGGAATGGAGAAGGTTGAGATAAATTTTTGGAAAAATGACGAAGATGAGAATCAATCTCTTTTTGTTTCACCTATCACAGAAAGTGAAATCAAGGAATTAATGATTAGTGAATAAATGCCCCTTACTTTTCACCCCAAGGGGGTGGATAGGGAAAAGGGGTTTGGGGGGAGAAAGGAAGGAAAAATAGATGGAAGTGAAGTCGTCATTTCAGGATAAGAAGGAAAAAGTATTGGGAGGGAAGAAGGGAAGCCCTCCATGGTCGGTCATCCTTCTGATAGTCATCGCCATTGCTCTGGGAGGGGTGGCCTACTGGTTTATTCAGGGGAATACCGGGGCCAGCCCAAAGGTTTCTTCACAGCCGAAGGTAAGCGGAAAGATCGATTACGCAGGCCAAACCTTCAAAATGACCGATGTGGAGGCAAACGTGGAAAACGGGAAGATTACGATTCCCATCCATGAGGTCAAAGAGAAGAAGATCGTCCGGTTTGAATATGAAGGCAAGGGACTTAAAATTCCGCTCTACGCCTATCTCACGATGGGTGGAAGGGTCGTGACAGGCATCAGCATGTGCGAACCCTGCAAGTCCACCCGCTTTCACATCCAGGACCGGAAACTGGTCTGTAATGCCTGTAATACGGAGTGGCAATTAGAGACGCACAAAGGGATTAAGGGCGGCTGTATGAATTACCCGCCGGAGATCATCCCGAGTGTGGTAGAAAAGGACCGTATCTGGATTGATGAAAAAGTCGTTCTTGATTGGAAACCGAGAGTCTGAAGATCAATGTCAAATTCCAAAGTTCAAAGTTCAAATGAAATCCAAATAACACAAGTAAAAAGGGGGAGATTTGTAACTCAATTATAGTGGTACCATGAAACTTAAGGACATCTCCATCAACAACCTCAGAAGACGGAAAGGTAAGGTATTTTTTCTCATTTTGGGGCTCACCATTGGAATTACGACGGTGATTTCACTCGTTTCCATTTCGCGGTTGATGAACGAGGATATTGCGAACAAATTGGATGAATTTGGAGCCAACATCCTCATCCTTCCCAGATCGGACGACCTTTCCCTCTCCTATGGAGGAATGAATATTGGAGGGGTGGCGATTGATGCCCGCACACTGAATGATTCCGATGTTCCGAAGATCCGGCAGATCGAGGTTCAGGAAAACATCAACGCTGTTTCACCAAAGTTTGCCGGTGTGGCGGAGATCGAAGGGAAGAAAATCCCCCTTATGGGCGTCCATTTTCAAGAGGAGGGTCGGATCAAAAAGTGGTGGAAGGTTCATGGAACTATCCCCGCAAACAGGGAAGAGGTGCTCCTTGGAAATGAAGTGGCAGTAAGACTTTTTAAGAGCGCGAATGATCATTTGATGATTGGCGGGAAGAAGGTCAGAATTTCAGGAATACTTGAGGAGACCGGTTCTCAGGACGACTTTCTCATCTATGCGGACCTGGGTTTTGTCCAGGAGGTTTTAAATAAGCCCAAGGCAGTAAGCCTGATTGAGGTCTCCGCCTATTGCAACACCTGCCCGATCGAAGAGATCGTGGATCAGATTTCAAAAAAGTTGCCCCATGCCAAGGTGACGGCCATCAAACAGACGCTCCAGACCAAGATGGAGGCGCTGGATCATTTTAAGAAGTTCTCCATCGGGATATCGGCCATTGTTCTTCTCATCGGGGCATTGATTGTCTTTACCAATACGATGGCCTCGGTCAATGAACGAAAGAGGGAGATCGGAATCTTCCGGGCCATCGGGTTCCGAAAATCACATATTATGAGGATCATCTTTTTAGAAGCCCTGATCGTGGGATTGATCGCAGGAGCGACGGGGTATCTCCTGGGCATTGGAATCTCCCATTTCATCGGGCCGATGGTCCTTGGAATGAAGAGCGTTAGATGGGTGATCGACCCATCTTTAGCCATCGGGGCGATCTTTCTTTCAGTTTTGATAGGAGTTCTGTCAAGCATTTATCCGGCCCTCCATGCTTCTAAGATGGATCCGACAGAGGCGCTGAGAGCGCTCTAAGAAGGTTGGAGAATAGAGGTTTGAGGATCACTTTGTTTGAGGCAAGAGGTTATTGCCTCAAGTGAAACGGCCCTTCACCCTAAAGTGAAACACTCCTCAAACAGGTTTGAGTGATGAGTCTGATCGAGATTAAACATGTGTCCAAGATTTACGAGGGTGGAGAGGAAAAGGTTCACGCCCTGGTCGATATAAATCTCCCTATCGAGAAAGGAGAATTTATCTCTGTCATGGGTCCCTCCGGTTCAGGGAAATCGACCCTCCTCACCATTCTCGGCGGGCTTAATCATCCGACTCAAGGGGAAGTTGTCGTGGATGATATTCCCATCTATCAACTTCGCCTGGAGAAACTGGCCGATTTCAGAAGGGAATATCTGGGTTTCATCTTTCAATCCTTTCAATTGATACCTTACCTCACCGTCATCGAGAATGTGATGCTTCCGCTCTCCATCACGGAGAGATCGAGCCGTGAACAGGTCGGAATGGCTGAGGAGATACTGGCAAGGATCGGATTAAAAGGCAAGGAGAGAAGACTGCCGGATCAACTCTCAGGAGGAGAACAGGAACGGGTAGCCATTGCGCGGGCCCTGGTCAATGCGCCGCCCATTTTATTAGCGGATGAACCTACCGGAAACCTGGATACTAAGACCGGAAAGGAGATCATGGGGCTATTCAAATCACTCAACGAGGAGGGTCAGACGATCATCATGGTCACACACAACCCCGAAAACGCCTCTTTTTCCTCCCGCAAAATTCATCTCCGTGACGGAAAGATCGCCAACGGTTCCTAACCCTGCCGTCTTTCGAGAGACGTTTGTCACCCGTACAGCCTACCTTTGTCCTACAAAATATAAAACACAAATTATCCCCTCTCCGTTGAGAGACTGTGTCATAATTCCGTTCATGGTTCGAGAACCTCACCACAAAAGTAAATAAAAGGGGTCAGGTCTATTTTCTTAGCATTTTATCTTTTGCCCTTAAAATTCTATGCGCAATGGACGTGCCATGGTTATCCTATACTGCAATATCAATGTTCATGTCAACAAAATAGACCTGACCCTACTATTAACCCTATTAAGCCGACATCGGCGCCCATATCAGCGAGTATTTGGGTGCAACGAGATCCAGCGATGAATTGGGTAAGGTCAACAACCTTTATTCCTTCAAGAATTTGCATAAGCCTACCTCATGTCTTGGAACCTATTTTTTCGGGCGGGTATAGATGGTTTTGTAGCGTTTGGGGTCTGCGGCCATGCAACTGGTACATTCTTCCGAGGTAAGATCCACAGGTTCAAGAAGGACTTCGAAACCGAGTTCTCTATATTGATCCGCCATTTCTGAGAGACGGGGCTCGTCCATGGTAAATCGTTTCTCCCAGCCTTGTTGTTTGAGTTCTTCTTCTCTGCGCATATGATAAACAATGAACGATGGACGATGAACGATGAATGATGAACTGCTTACCACTGACTGATCACTGATGACTATCTTTAAAGCATGCCTTCCACCCTTCGGAGTGGGAAATGGCTCCAGGTTTGCAAACGGCGACACAGGGCGGCGGTTCAGATCCATAACCGGGTTTGCAGGGGGCGCAATGGTAACGGATCTTCTTCCGCTCATCATGTTTTACAGAAGCCACCGGTTCTTCACGGAAAGGGTCTATTTCGTCCGGCCCCACCTCGAGTATTTTTACCGGACAGACCTCCACACACTTACCACAGCCATTACATTTGTCTGTGTCCAAAGTGAGAAACCAATCTCCCGAACCATCCTTAAACCCGTAATGAGCAACCATAAATTTCTTGATGGAATAATGGAATACTGGAATTATGGGATAGTGTAACAGCGGATTAACACTGAGGTTTATATAAATCGGATTCTACCCAACATTCCAATGTTCCATGATTCCACTATTCCAGTTTTTTTTTACACTTTTCGCTTTTCCAGTCTCCAGTAAGGCCTGTGCAAAGAGGGCAGCTCCAATAGCACCGGCAATCTGGGTATCAAAGGGATAGTTGTTCTTGCGATATTTTTGATTTGCCCAAACCTTTTCTGCGGTCTTAATCCCAAGCTCTTTTTCGAGCCTTTTGACCACACCTTCATTCTTGGCGATGCCGCCGGTGATGACGAATTTCTCTTTTACGCCTAATCGTTTGAGAAGCTCTGCAATCCGGTGGGCCATGGCAGAACAGTAAGCAGCGATAACCTCGTTTTCCGAAACACCCTGTTCAAGAAGTCCCATGACCTCGCTTTTAGCGAAGACGACGCAGGTAGTACTGATAGAAGGAGGTTCTTTTGATATCTGGAAGGAGCGAGGACCGATCTCCCAGATAGGGACATGAATGAGGTTTGCAAAAACCTCCATGCCGCGACCGGTTCCAGCCGCACATTTGTCATTCATCATGAAGTTGAGCACTTTCCCCTGATTATCCACATTGATGGCTTTGCAATCCTGTCCCCCCATATCCATCACTGTCCTGACTTCAGGGCCATACATGAAATTGGCTCCCTTGGCATGACAGGAGATTTCGGTGATTGTCTGTTGCGCCATGGGCACATTAACTCTTCCGTAGCCCGTACCAATACAGTAATCAATATCCTCCAATTTCATGCCTGTCTTCTCAAGGGCATAGTCCATCCCTTTTTTAGCGCTGTTCGGACTGTCTGAACCCGTGCGTGTATTGCCGAAGGCAAAAAGCTCACCATCTACCATAATCACCGCCTGAGTGCTTACCGAACCCACATCTACTCCGGCGGTGATTAATTTACCTCTTTTCCAATTGATATCTGAGTTGACCCAGCTGGCTTCAGGCCATCGCCAGAATTCAATGGGTTTTTCTTGTTGAGACAATCAAATCCCCTTATAATTTATACACCATCCCACCAACTCTCCCCCATGGTTGGACTTAATCCACTTATCTCCCGAGGAGGATTTCCCCCTCTTAGATTAAGAGGGGGTAGGGGGAGTTACTCCAGAACACCTAAGAGAGCGGCTTCCGCAGCGCCGATGGCTCCCATGTAATCAGGATCATCCGGAACAATAATATCCATCTCAATATTGTTTTGGAGAGAATGGACGAATCCAATGTTTTTAGCCATGCCGCCGATGAGCACCACATCCCTTTCCAGTCCGATGATCCGGACGATTGACCCAACCCTCCCTGCAACAGCATCCATCACAGCCCGAGATATATCGGGTTTAGAGATATTCTGATGAATGAGGGAGACCACTTCCGATTCTCCAAAGACGGCGCACTGAGCGTTCATCGGAATAGACTTTGTGGAATCGAGTGCCATCTTTGCCATCTCTTCAACAGAGATTTCCAGGGCACGCGCCATAGCCTCCACAAACGTTCCGGTTCCGGCAGCGCATTTATCGTTGATGGCAAAATCTATGACCTTTCCATCGGGACTTACCTTGATGGCTCGAGCTTCTTCGGCTCCTACATCAATGATTGTCCTCCCATTTGGAATGACTTTATTCACTCCCCGGGCATCCGCTGCCACATCCGAGATGAAACCATTGGCAAAGAGCACACGTTTCGCCGCACTTCCAGTTGCCACCACACGCTCCACATCTTTTTTTGAAATACCCGCATACTTTAAAACTTTATCATATAGAGCCTCGACTGCGTCAGCCTTCTTTATCCCAGCAAGGGCGGTTCCTTTGCTTAATATCTGGTCATCTTTTTTGATAATGATATGAATATTTTGGCTGCCGACATCAATACCAGAGACAATCATCTCAGCTCCGAAACCCCTAAAGAATGCTAATGACCTCTCCTTATAACACACCCTCTTTAAACTTAAGAGGGGGATTTGAGTGTCAGTCCCAAACTAAGAGGATCACGGGTTCTACCTGTGGGTTCACCCCGTTAGAAAATATTCAGCTTCCAAATGAAAAGGTTTATACGCCTATAGAAGCCAAACTTCGCACTGGGGACATAGAAGGACTTTCGAACGGGGTGAATTGGTCCTCCGGTATAGGATGTTCGCCTCCTGTGGGCGTTTCTTGGGAACCACCATCTTTCCCCGTGTGGCTCCATGATAAGGGATTGATCATCGAGAAACATATCGGTTGAGATTTTACCATCGATTGGGGTTGAGTTACTTTGAATTATCTCTTGTCCAGAATACCCAGAGCCTCTTTGACTAGGTTTTTTTCATGTTCGTAGTCAATCACCCTCTGAAGCATGATCTTCTGAGCCATGACCGGTCCTGCGCCATGCCAGGTTCCGACTCCATGTTGACCCGCTGTCCAGTTCTGAAGAAGCTTCGTCACCTTCATAATGTACTCGGTCGGGACGTCTGAACCAAAGCCTAAAAATTCCTCTACATACTTTTTCGTTTCAGGGTTTTTCAGCTCCTTCAAAGAGGGTAAGGTGACGATGAGTCCTCCACCGATGTCACCTGCCAGGGCCATCACACGCCAGAAAGCATTGCAGATATTGAGCTTCGATACATTTCCCATCAACTCATCTGGGAGGAAGACTCCTGAGCCCTGGGGTTCTTCTTTTCCAAGGTTTGCCGAAGCCAAACCGCACGCTCTTCCGGTTTCACGAAGAACAACCATTTCCATTAATTCGTCATTGATGTGCTGTGCTTTTTCCAATCCTTTATATTCCTGAAGAAGTTTACAGGCTCCAATCATCAGATTCATAAAACCGACTTTACAGGTTCCACCGCAGGTCATCCGATGGGTTTTGGCAAATCGTTCGACCAGTTTTGTCGAGTATTCGGTTTCTCCACAATGGAAGACCCGATCCCAGGGGACAAAAACATTGTCAAAGACGATCATGGCAGTTTCTCTCTGACCAAATAAGGGATTTCCCAACTCAAAGATATCGTCCGCCATTTCTCTTTCGGCTGAATAAGGCGAATACTGGCAGATATAGGTGAGGCCCTCTGTGTCTGCGGGAATGGCAAAGGCAAGGGCGTAATCGCCTTCATCTTTTTTCTTTGCGGATTGAGGAAGCACCACCAACTCATGGCTCACAAATGCTCCGCTAATATTAATCTTTGCACCGCGGACAATGATCCCATCCGGTTTTTTCTCAACAACCTTCAGTGAGAGAAAGGGATCTGGCCAGTCAATTGCCCGCTTTTTGCGGTCTCCCCTGGGTTCTGTCAATGCCCCAGAAACGGCGAAATCGTTTTCATGAACCCATCTCAGATATTTTGTAAAACGGGAATGATATTCTGTTCCGAGATTCTTATCCATCTCCCAGGTGGTACTGGCAAGCGCGTGGAAGGCATCGAGCCCAGGACAACGATAGATACAGGTTCCCAACCTTTCAGAAGCAAAAGTACCGGCAATGGCTTTTGCCACTAGGTCCTCCCGGCTCTGGCAAACATAGACGTAGCGGTTCACCCGATCATTGGTCAAAGGAGAAATCGCTGTCATGATTTCCTGGGAAATTGGATCTAAAGCCCAGCGATAACTCGCCTTGTTTGCCTCGATCACCGTCTGGATGTTCGGGTTGTTAAGATAATCCTCGACCTTCTTTCCGTTCATGAAGATTCTGGGATTTCTTTTCTTCAGGCTAACTTCATACTGTTCAGGTGTGATGAGGGCCATCTTGAGGCTCCTTTCGAAATATTGATTGTCAGTCGATATCGTTTGATCAGAATCTATTTTATGTTATATTAAAACATAATTTTATGCAATGGAAAGAAGATTATGATTAGAGTTGATGAAGCCATTGATAAAATCCTTTCACACACCAAACCTCTGGGATTTGAGAAGGTTTCCATCCTGTATGGACTTGGTCGGGTGATTGCGGAGGATGTGGGTGCCCCCCGCGATCTTCCACCCTATGACAATTCGGGGATGGATGGTTATGCAGTGAGATTCGAGGATGTGAAAAATGCTTCTAAGACGAATCCTGTCCGGTTGGAAGTGATTGAAGACCTTCGTGCAGGTTTCTTCTCAGAGAAAACAGTCCAAAAAGATCAGGCCATACGGATTATGACCGGTGCTCCAATCCCAAAGGGTGCAGATACAGTTGTTCCAGTGGAGGAGACGGATAGAGAAAATGGTTTTGTCAATATTCTCAGAGCAGGCTTTAAAGGTGAATATATCCGAAGGGTTGGCGAAGACATCAGAAGGGGAAATATGGTTATTTCCGCAGGGGATATACTTCGTCCATCAGAAATCGGGATGCTCGCCTCTATGGGAAGGTCATTTGTCTCCGTTTATCAAAGGCCAACGGTGGCAATTCTCTGCACGGGCGAGGAACTCGTGGATGTGGGCGAGAATCTGGATGGAGCAAAGATTGTCTCGAGCAATTCTTATACACTTGCTGCTCAGGTCAAGGAATGCGGGGCAATCCCGATTCAACTGGGGATAGCGAGAGATCGAAAGGATGAGATTAAAGAGAAAATCCTCCAGGGACTCTGGGCCGATGTTTTCATTTCGTCAGCAGGCGTCTCTGTGGGAGATTATGATTTCGTCAGGGATGTTCTGAAGGAACTCGGTGTGGAGTTAATTTTCTGGAGGGTCGCCATGAAACCAGGGAAGCCTGTCGCCTTCTGGATGTTTAAGGGAAAACCGATTTTTAGTCTTCCTGGTAATCCAGTCTCTTCTATGGTTACTTTCGAACAGTTTGTGAGGCCAGCACTTTTAAAGATGATGGGACACCGTCAGCTCTTTCGACCTATAATCGAGGCCATTTTAAAAGAGGATATCCGAAAGGAACCAGGGAAGAGACATTTCGTACGAGCTGTCGTTTCTTATGAAAAGGAGGGTTACTTCGCTACAACCACAGGGGCCCAAGGGTCAGGGATATTAAGTTCTATGCTCAAAGCAAATGGACTGATCATCATTCCTGAGGATTGTGAAGTCGTTAGGGCAGGGGAGAAAGTGAAGGTTCAGTTGTTGGAGAGAAACTCTTAAAAGATCAATGGTCAATGGACAATTAGCATTTATCAATTAACAATAGAAGAAGATTTAAAATTTAGGTTTTAATTGCTAACTGATCATTGGTGATAGATCATATTTCATTGAGGTTTAATTTATGATTCCCATCATTTCGATCGTCGGCAAGTCAGATAGCGGAAAGACCACGTTTATTGAAAAAATGCTGCCCGAACTGGTGCGAAGGGGCTATCGGGTGGCCACAGTAAAGCACGATATTCACGGGTTTGAAGTAGACCGTGAGGGGAAGGATAGCTGGCGGCATAAGCAGGCAGGCGCACATACAACGGTGATCTCTTCCCCCCAGAAGGTCGCTCTGATTCGGGACGTAGAGAAGGATTTAACCCTTGCAGAGCTTCGGGAGAAACTGATTCAGGATGTGGACCTCATCCTTTCCGAAGGGTATAAGAAGGATGTCCAGCCCAAGATTGAAATTTTCAGGAAAGAGAAGCATCAGGAACTTCTCTGCACCAAGGTGGATAATCTCGTCGCCATCGTATCGGACAGGGAATTCGATATGGGGGTCCCCTGTTTTTCACTCGATGATGTTAAAGGGGTGGCTGATTTTATCGAGAAGAAATTTCTGAAGGTGAAAAAAGAAGAGGGAATTACCCTAAAAGTGGATGGGAGGGCCGTATCCTTAAAGCCCTTTATCAGAGATTTTCTGTCCGGGTCGATTAAGGGAATGGTCAGCTCATTGAAAGGATGCGAAAAAACCAAGAAGATTGAGATTTATATTGAGGATTAAATCTGAAGTCTCTCCTGAACCCGTTTTTTCCATTCCTGAGGTTTGAGAGTCGGTTATCCATCTCTGAAAATGAGAGTTTAATTAATGCACGGGTCTCAATGTGTTGGCGTTCGTTTTCTTGTCCCAAACGGTTAAGCCTGTTTTCTACTCCATTTAGTCTTGTTTCCACTCGATCGAGTCTTTCTACAACTCCAGAATGCCCTTCGGCTAAAAGTTTGATATGGTCCATCAATCCTTCTGAAACTACATGGAATTCATGGATAATCTCTTCTTTGAATTTTCCTAAGGTATTTTCTAAATCTGCTTTGGTTGCATATTCTTCACGGGCTCCCATCGAATTTTCTCCTTTTATTGCTCCCACTCATCATCGTATTAAAAACTTCTCATAAAACGATAGCTTCGTCAAAATCTTTAAATTATTCCATGATCCAGAAGGATTCGTCGCGGAGCGCAACATCCACCTGCTTACCGACAGAGAGGTCAAGATTTCGAAAGGCATAGTTAGGGATGGAGATTTCGAAGGAGATATTCCCTCCCATCTCTTGAAAGAAGACGCTATGGTGTCTTCCTCTGCTTAAAATATCCTTAATATTTCCCATAAAAATATTCCGTTTTAATGATTCTTTAATGGGTTTTCCCTTACGCAAGATCATCACCTCTTCAGGTCGGATGTAGAGATCCACTTCTCTCCCTGTCTCCATCCTGCTCTGGCAGGCGCTATTCGGAATGGAAAATCGGAGACCATTAATTTCAAACTGACTTCGTTCAACCCATTCCTCTTTTCCTAAGATCTTTCCCCTATAGAGATTCCTCAGACCCAAGAACTGCGCCACCTTTTTAGTTTTAGGTTTTAAAAAGATATCGTCCCGCTTTCCAACCTGCTCCACCTTGCCATCAATAAAGAGGGTCATCTTATCTCCCAGGAGAAAGGCTTCCTCGAAGTCATGTGAGACACATAGAATGGTTGGATGAAAGGAAGAGTGAAGGGTCTTGAGGAGTTGCTGGATTTCAAACTTGATAGAGGGGTCTAAGCCGGAGAGAGGTTCGTCAAGGAGGAGAAGTTTTGGCTTTGGAGCCAATGCCCTAAGAAGTGCTACACGCTTCTTTTCTCCTCCACTGAGGTTGGTGGGGAAGCGTTCCAGTAGATGTCCAATCTTCATCACCTGTATGAGTGATTCAACATACCCCTCATAGACTTTTAAGAGGTGGTTCTGGGCCTTGATTCCATAAAGGATATTCTCCTTTACGGTCAAATGGGGAAAGAGGGCAAGGTCTTGGGGAACATAGGAAATCTCTCTTTTTTCGGGTGGTAGGTTCTGAATCTCTTTTTCACCGATCCATATCTTTCCCGTTTTGGGTTGATGCAACCCGATGATTGATTCCAGAATTAGAGTTTTCCCGCTTCCTGTAGGCCCAAGCAGGAAGTGAAACGCTCCTTCCTCGATTTCGATATAGAGATCTGATATGGCAAACGTCTTTAGAAGAATAGTGAGACCTTCGATTCTAATCATAACGGACCATTTTCCCTGTAAACCTCACCGCATAGAGGGCGACCAGTCCAAGAAAGATAAGGAGGAGAATCAGAACAATGGTCTTTTCGATATTGGCTGAGGCCAGAGCTGTAAAAATGGCAATAGGCATGGTTTCCGTCTTTCTGGGCATGGCGCCTGCAAGGGTTACGGTGGCACCAAATTCACCTATAGCCTTTGCCCATGCAAGAATGACCGAGGCTAATAATCCCCGAAAAGAAAGGGGGAGTGTAATTCGATAGAAAGCCTGCCATGAGGAGGAGCCAAGTGAACGGGCTACTGCTTCATAACGCGGAGAGATCTCATCCAAAGACGCCTTCATCAGGCGTGTCGCCAATCCAGCAATGGTTGCAAATTGCGCCAGAATGATTCCCGGGAATTCAAAAACGAAGGAGATGCCTTTTCTTTGGATCACTTCTCCCAAAGGCGTATTAAAGAAGACAAGGAATGAGGCTCCCAGGGCGATTGGCGACATGATGATCGGGATTTCAAGGAATGTATCCACGATCTGTTTTCCTTTGAATTGGAAGCGGGAGAGGGCATAGGCGGATGGAAGGCCAACCAGAACGGAAAAGAGGGTCGCAAGGGTAGCAGCCATGAGGCTAAGACGGATTGAGAAAAGGGTGGAAGGATGAGTCAGTGCTTCCCAGAACCCTCCCAGGTTTGTGGAGAAGAGGAGCGAAGCCAAAAGACCGAAATAGAAGATGAAGATGCATATGGCTGCACCAATCATGGTATAACGGAAAGCCATGGATCCTCCTTAGTTGAATTTCCAATCACCAAATTCCAATCACCCAAAAATAACCAATCACCAAACTCCAATTATCAAAAATCATTAAAACTTGGGTATTGGGTCTTGGTTATTATTTGATGTTTGGTTATTGGTATTTGGTTATTCACCTTGTTCTCCATTCTTTCGGCAAAACATATTCGCCTCCAACGGGTGTGTCAGGTTTTGTAAAGAGACGTGCCTCTTGGAGATCAATCATATAATGATACTTCCGAAAGATGGCCTTTCCATCTGAAGAGACCATGAAATCTATGAATTTCTGAGCCAAACTCCTGTCCGTTGTGAACCTCGAGATGACAATAGGGATATAGCCAATTCTTGGAATCTCTTCGGGTTTCAAGCAGACGGTTTCAATCCGTTGTGGATCCCAATGCTGGAATACCTGCCAGCCAATCACTGCGTCAACTGCCCTCAAGGAGATCACATTGGCCGTCTTTTCACAACTCTCCGTATAATTGACCAGATTTTTTCTGAGCGCCTCCTTCTCTGGCGGATTGAGATTCTTCTCAATGATTTCCACAGCATAAGTTCCGACACAGACCGCTTCCGGATTGGCGATAGCGATGCGGATTCCCTTTTTAGTCAAATCCTTCAGTGATTGAATCCCATTGGGGTTTCCTTTCTGGACGTTGATGGCGGGGATGAGATAGACAACGACCTTCTCAGTTTCAGGATAGACAAGGCCATCCTTTTTTGCCACTTCCATGAAGTCAGACGAGCCTGGGAAGTAGATGTCCCCCTTCTTTGACAATTTCATCTGTGAGAGGACAAACCCAGAACCTCCGAAGATTACTTCGACGGGAATTCCCGTTCTTTTTCGGAACTCTTTAATCACCTCTTCGGTGGCTGGCTTGCTTGCTGCGCCTGCAAACAGTAAAAGGGTTTGGGAGAAGGCTGGGGCTTGTAAGGAGAAGGTGAGTTGGACAGCCACGAGCAGAGAGACATAGAAAGCATAACGGCAAAAAAAGCTCATCATCTCCCTCTAAAATGTTTAAGGAAGAGTTTGATTAGTGTCTTTTCTGTTTCTTTCCGGAACCGACTGTACTGTTTCATTAATTGATTGGCATCAGGGGTAACTTTCGATCCTCCGCCTGAGACCCCACCGATCCTACGTTCGAGAAGAGCAAAGCCAAGTCTTTTCTCGAGAGTCCGTATGAGCCGCCAGGCTTTGCTATAGGACATGGACATCTGAAGGGCAGCCTGATGAAGAGAATGGGTTTTCTCAACCCTTTTCAGAAGTTCATAGGGACCATCCCCAAAGGCTTTTCCATTTTGATCGAGCCATAATTTATAAACGAGTTTCATCGAATTGATCCTCAGCGTTATTCTCATATGAGAATAACGGTACTTATTTTATAATAAAGACAATTCAATCTGTCAAGTTGTTCAAAAGAGGGTCTTTCTCAAACGCTTAGCTGAGTTTACTGCTAATCGGATGGATGGGTTGAACCGAGGAATAAACATGATATATTATTAGAAAACATACGATGGCTACGCAAAGAATAAAATTGAACCACATTATGGGTATAATTTTTGCTCTATTATTTGCCTCCTTGTTGGCTGCACGTGTTGGGTTATTCCAAAGGGCCGAAAAGCCAATGATGGATTTCGATTCTGTTTCGCAGATTCCGACCGATCGTGAAATATGGATGAACATCTTCCAGAAAGAACAAAAAATTGGTCATGTTCACCGTCAATTCTTGAAAACGACTTCGGGGTACCGGCTTGTGGAATCGGTCTATATACAGATCAATACCCTAGGCATGGTCCAGGATGTGCGGTACCGAACGGTCGCTCATTTAGATTCACAGTTTTCACTCTCTAACTTCGATTTCGAGCTCCAATCGAGCCTATTCCATTTTAAGGCAAGGGGAGGTATCGAAGGCAAACGCCTCACGATTTACAGTGGTCTTTCCGGCTCTGAGCAGAAGACTGAACTTCCGATTGAACATAAGATTTATCTTCCGTTTGGGATATTAGAGGCGTTCAGTCAGGTCCGTTTGAGACCTGGAGACTATCGAAACTTCCTCATCTTTGATCCAATGAGCATGGCCCAGAGATCGGTTAAGGTGACGTTCTTAGATGAGGAGGAGATTTTGATCATGGGTCGTATGGAAAGGGCCAAGAAAATCTCAGTGGATTTTATGGGAGCTCCTCAGTTTGCCTGGATAGGAAAGGAGGGTGCGGTTCTAAGAGAGGAGGGTTCTCTTGGAATCCGATTAGAGCAGACGGTCCGTGAAGAAGCATTGAAGAGAGGAACGATTACGTCGAGTGCGGATTTTGCTGAAAGCGTTTCCATTGCCTCGAATAAACTTTTGTCTGATATTGACCGAATACAAGAGTTGACGTTGAGGCTGCAGGGAGTGGAAGAGAAAAATCTATTTTTAGATGGAGACAGGCAGTTATATAGAGATGGGATATTGGTAATTCGAAAAGAATCGCTATCAGATTATTTGAAAGAGAGGTCCGAAAAAGGAACAACCGAATTGGAACCGTTTCTCAAAGCAACACCATTCATCCAGTCCGATCATCCAGAGATTTTAGCCAAAGCCAAAACGATTATCTCAAAGGAAGATCCGGATCTGGTAAAAGTGAAGAAATTGGTTTCCTGGATTCATCAAAACATTAAGAAAAGGCCGGTGATTTCGGTTCCCAATGCCCTTGAGACGCTACGACTTAAGGTCGGAGACTGTAACGAACATGCAGTCTTATTGGCGGCATTCGCAAGGGCTTTGGGAATACCGGCTCAGGTTGAAGCCGGTCTCGTCTATCAGAACGGGAGGTTCTATTATCACGCCTGGAACGTTCTCCATATCGGAGGATGGATTACTGCCGATTCGGTGATGGGGCAGTTTCCAGCCGATGTGACGCATCTCCGGTTTGTACGAGGGACAGAGCAGCAGGTCGATCTGATGGGAGTCATCGGAAAAGTGAAATTGAAGATATTGTCGGAGACGAAATGATCGAGTTAAGAAATCTCACCAAAAAGTTCGGTGAAGTTATTGCGGTAAACCGACTCAATCTCTCTGTATCTCAGGGAGAGATCTTTGGGTTCATCGGTCCCAATGGGGCAGGGAAAACAACAACACTCCGAATGATGAGCGGAATCCTTGCACCCACCGAAGGTTCCGTCCGTATTGATGGAATCAATGTAGCAAAAGAACCGGAGGCTGCCAAAAAGAGAATGGGCTATATCCCAGATAGGCCCTTTCTTTATGAAAAGTTGACAGGTATGGAATTTTTGAAATTTACTGCTGACCTCTTCGAGGTAGGGGATGGTCGGTTCAGGGAGAGATCCGAATCGCTCTTAAAGCAGTTTTCTCTCTATGCATGGAGGGATGAGTTGATTGAATCTTACTCTCACGGGATGAGACAGCGACTGATCATTTCGTCTGCCCTGCTTCACGAGCCGAAAGTACTTGTGATTGATGAGCCCATGGTTGGACTCGATCCTGCTGGGATTCGGATGATAAAGAATCTTTTTAAGGATCTCTCAGTGAAAGGGACGACCCTATTCATGTCAACCCATACCCTCAGTTTTGCCGAGGATCTGTGTAGTCGGATCGGAGTGATTCATAAGGGAAGGTTGATTGCGACTGGAACAATCGAGGAATTGAAGCAATTGGCTCAGGTTAAGGAAGGTGACCTCGAAGAGGTCTTTTTAATCCTGACCGAAGGAGAGGCAGTTCCGTGAGAGAGATCCTCATCCTTCTCAGACCGAGAATGCTCTCCATAATGAACCGAAGCGTCTCAATTCGGGGGGTCCGTTTTTTAATCTTCGGTCTCCTTGGTCTTTTATTCTGGGGAGGAATCTTTTTCATCTTTTACCGGGTTCTCACCTATTTCCAGAGCATTGAAGGTTTTGGCGATATTTTGGCTTTTAAGCTCCTTTCTATGACCCTCATCACCTTCTTTTCACTCCTCATCTTCAGTGCCATTCTCACCTGCCTGGCAAAACTCTATCTGGCAAAGGATCTCCCTCTTGTTCATGCAATGCCTGTTTCAGGGAAGAAACTCTTCTTGGCCCGCTGGCTTGAAGCGACCTTTGACAGCTCATGGATGGTCCTCATCTACAGTCTTCCCGTCTTTCTCTCTTATGCTATTGTTTATCAGGCTGGTGGTTTTTATTATGTGGTGGTCATTCTGAATCTCGTGCCCTTCTGCCTCATCGCCTCCGGTCTCAGCGCCATCGCTGTGATGGTTGCTGCTATCCTTCTGCCTGCAGGACGCATCCGTACTGTTTTTGTCTTCTTAGGTCTTTTTCTGGCGCTTCTCCTGGTCCTCTCTTTTCGATTGATCAGGCCAGAGAAGCTGGTCAATCCGGAATCGTTTGTTTCTGTCCTCATCTACCTTAAAAACCTTGAAGCCCCGAGTTCTCCGCTTCTGCCCTTCACCTGGTTTTTGGATGCCTTGAAGGCAAGTCTTGCCAGTTCTTGGGAAGAGGCAATCTTCCATACAGTCCTTTCCTGGAGTGGAGCCATCACATTGATCTACCTTTCGACTTGGGTCTCTGGAGCTATCTATTTCAAGGGACTTTCAAAATCGCAGACATCTGCCGGGAAGCTCCTCTCATTGGGTCTTTGGAGCCAATGGGTAGAGGGATACTTTTCCCATAGACTCACTCCGCCAGTGAGAGCGTTTGTTGAGAAGGAGATCAAGACCTTCTTCCGAGACCAGACTCAGTGGTCTCAAATCTTTCTGGTGTTAGGGTTGATCGTGATCTACCTCTTTAACTTTTCCGTACTTCCGCTGGAGCGAAGTGCCATGAAATTAGAATACCTCCAGAATCTTCTCTCTTTTTTAAACATGGGACTGGCCGCTTTTGTGTTGAGTGCTGTTTCGGCGAGGTTCGTCTTTCCGGCAGTGAGCCTTGAAGGCAAGGCCTTCTGGATCGTCCTTTCCTCTCCGTTATCGATTCGCACTTTTCTATGGATCAAATTCATTATCTATTTTCTGCCCCTTCTTCTGCTCGCTGAGTTATTGACCATTTTGACCAATCTCCTTCTGCAGGTGACGCCCTTTATGATGGTCCTTTCTGTGCTCACAGTCTTTTTCATGGTTCCAGGAATTGTAGCTATGGGAATCGGATTGGGCGCCCTATATCCCGATTTCAATTCTGAAAGCCCGACGCAATCCGTGACGAGTCTGGGCGGTCTGCTTTATATGACCCTCTGCATGGGATTTATTGGGGCGGTGATTGTGATCGAAGCCGGTCCTGTCTACAGTATCTTTATGACCGGTATCCGAAGGGGTACCCTTACTGGTTTTCAATGGGCGTGGATTCTTTCTTCGTTTGCAATCGTGCTGGCGCTTTGTATTGCTGCAGTCCTGATCCCCATGCGAAAGGGGGAAGAGAGGCTTCTCAAGAGGGAGATCATTTAAAACATTTTTATAGACAGGGACGCTCCATTTCTGTTATAAAGGGTTCAATCACATCCTCTTTTGGAGAGAGAAAATGTTTCATATTGCCGATCCCAAGGATATAAAGGCCGGTCAGTATACCGATGTCTATTTCACGAGAACCATGGAAGTCCTCAGGGCGAAGAAGATCGATAAACGGGTCAAGGCTGAATTTATCGCCAAACGGTTTCCGGAGGACTATGGATGGGGAGTCTTTGCGGGTCTGGAGGAGGCCATCTATCTCCTGAGGGATCTCCCCGTCAAAGTGAGGGCTATGAGAGAAGGGACGATCTTTCGGGCGTATGAGCCGGTGATGGAGATCGAAGGGATGTATACGGAATTTGGTCTCTATGAGACCTCGATCTTAGGGCTTCTCTGTCAAGCTTCAGGTGTGGCGACCAAAGCGGCCCGATGTAAGAAGGCGGCCGGAGACCGGAGTGTGATCAGTTTTGGAGCGAGGCGGATCCATCCAGTCATTGCCCCCATGGTGGAAAGAAGTGCTTTCATCGGCGGATGTGATGGTGTTTCTGTCGTGAAGGATGCCGAGATGCTTCACGAGGAACCTTCGGGCACCATGCCACATGCATTGATTTTGATGATGGGAGATACCATCGAAGCGACCAAAGCCTTCGATGAGGTGATCCATCCAAAGGTGAAGCGGGTTTCCTTGATCGATACGTTCAATGATGAAAAATTTGAAGCCATTCGAGTCGCAGAAGCCATGGGAAAGAAGTTATTTGGCATCCGGCTCGACACACCCAGTTCAAGACGGGGAGACTTTCAAAAGATTATAGAGGAGATCCGTTGGGAGCTGAACCTGAGGGGGTTCGGTCACGTAAAGATCTTTGTCAGTGGAGGTTTAGAAGAGAAGCGTATCCTGAGCCTCAATCCCGTTGTGGATGCCTATGGCGTGGGCACTTCGATCACCAATGCCCGTGTGATCGACTTTGCCATGGACATCATTGAGATCGATGGCAAGCCATTGGCCAAACGAGGAAAGATGTCCGGTTCGAAGAGCGTCCTGCGATGCTCCAAATGTTTCCAGGACAAGATGGTTCCCTATCCCCTCCCGAAGGGGACCTCCGCTAAGAAGTCCATAAGATGCTCATGTGGGGGACATTTCCGTGAACTTCTACTGCCCCTCATTCAAAATGGAAAGGTTCTCCAGGATTTACCCACTCCCCAGGCCATACGTCAATATGTGATTCAACAGTTAGTCCGCTTCGATCTTTAGGAATTGTCCCTGCTCAGATCGCCAGAAGGAATGGGAAGATGAAAGAGGCCATGTTATACAGCCCTCTGGAGGAAGGAAAGGTCAGGTGTTTCCTATGCAACCATCGCTGCATCATTTCTCCTTCAAAAAGAGGGATTTGTGGAGTCCGGGAGAACCGGGAAGGAAGGCTCTTTAGCCTTGTCTATGGTCGGGCGATTTCTGCCAATGTCGATCCCATTGAGAAGAAACCTATCTTTCACCTTCTTCCGGGTTCGACCTCTTTCTCCATCGCCACAGTGGGCTGTAACTTCCGCTGTCTTCAATGCCAGAACCATGCGATCTCTCAGATGCCGGTGGATGAAAAAAGGATTGAAGGATCGGTGGTTTCGCCCTCGAAGATCGTTTCGCTTACCAAACAGAGTCGTTGCCAGTCGATCTCCTATACCTATACCGAGCCGACGATCTACTTTGAATATGCCTACGAGACAGCAGTCCTGGCGAATCAGGAGGGGATTAAAAACATTTTCGTCACCAATGGCTATATGACGGAAGAGGCGATACGGATGATTCAGCCCTATCTCGATGGGGCCAATGTCGATTTGAAGAGTTATCAGGAGGCCTTTTATAAGGAGGTCTGTGGTGCAAGGCTTCAACCTGTGCTTGAGAATCTGAAGTTGATGAAGGAGTTAGGAATCTGGATAGAGATCACCACTCTGGTGATTCCCGGTCTGAACGATTCGGAGAGTGAGTTTGAGGGGATTGCCCAGTTCATACTCTCCTTAGGGCCTGAGATTCCCTGGCATCTCTCTGCTTTCTATCCAACGTATAAGATGACAGATCGTCCTCGAACCTCAGCCACAACCCTTCACCGGGCGCGGGAGATTGGAAAGAAGGCAGGGCTCCGATATGTCTATTGTGGAAATATCCCTGGTCAGGGGGGAGAGGATACCTTCTGCCCAGGATGTGGACGAGCGGTGATTCAAAGAATGGGTTTTCAGGTACTCAAAAACGATCTGATAAGAGGGGAATGCCGCCATTGTCATTCGAAGGTTGAGGGTATTTGGCAATAGATGATTTGAATCATGTTCAATAGCAGTATGTCCCGAAATCATTATCCGAGAACGATCTGGACTATTGGGGGAGGCAAGGGGGGAAGTGGAAAAAGTTTTATCACCACCAATATGGGCATCTGTCTCTCAAAATTGGGGGCACGGGTCGTACTGATGGATGCTGATTTAGGAGGTGCCAACCTCCACACTTTTTTAGGTATTCTTCCTTCGGTTCCAACCCTTTCGGATTTCATTAAAAAAAGGGTTTCCCATCTCAAAGATGTTCTGATTCACACCGGAATTCCAAATCTGCAACTTCTGACGGGAGCACAAGACCTCCTCAATGCAGCCGATGTGAAGAACGCCCAGAAGAGGAAACTCCTCCGTGCCATTAAATCGTTGGAGAGCGATTATATCTTGGTGGATTTGGGTGGTGGCAATGCGGTGAGCATTCTGGATTTTTTCCTGATGTCAGATGGTGGGATCCTCGTGGTGACCCCTGAACCCACCTCCATTGAAAATACCTATCGGTTTTTGAAGAGCGCTTTTTATCGAAGGCTGAAATACGTGGTCACTTCGTATTCTGTGAAAAGTTTGATCGATGAGGCGATGGATCGAAAAAACGAGGCAGGCATCCAGACCCCTTATGAACTTCTCCGAGAAGTAAGACGGATCAATGAAGAGGATGCCCGAAGGATGGTCGCAGAAGCCGAAATATTTCATCCCAATCTCATTCTCAATCAAGTCCGTTCAAAGAAGGATATCGAGATCGGTTTTTCGATTCGGAGTGCTTGTCAAAAATATTTTGGCATCCATCTCCACTATCTGGGGTACATCGTCTATGATCAAGAAGTGGGAAATTCAATTAGAAAGAGAAGGCCGCTGGTTCTGGAGAACAATCGTTCCAAGGCGGCCCAGTGTGTGACGGAGATTGCCTCCCGATTGGCCAACAGCCATCCAATGCGTCATGGGACTGAACCTTAACGTTGCGTTGAAAAGGGAGATGGGCATGCTTCCAATCCTTTACCATTACGGATCATTTATATATTTTATGGGAAACAGGCGATGCCACCTGAGGTGACCTCGGAAGTATGCTTGCAACCTAAGCCGCAAAACGGTAAAAGGTGCCGCTGTAAAGGCTTTCCAGCATACCCATCTCCCTTTTTGTATGATATTTACGCACCTGTAAGGTTAATCCTGATCGCTTGAGGCTGACATGAAACAGATCGAAGAGCAGACACATTATGAAATTCTCGAGATCAGTCCTGATGCCACAATCAAAGAGATCCAACAGGCTTATGATCGGGCCAAAGAGACCTTCCATTCCGATTCTCTGGCGATCTACTCCCTCTTTTCGGATCAAGACATCAGTAAGATCCAGTCAGCCATTGAAGAGGCTTATCGTGTTCTCATGGATGAGGCCTTGCGAAGAAGCTATGATCGCACTCACCCCCATCTGATCGAACGACCTCAAAGGGAGAAGCAGAAAGAGAAATCTTCAAAGCCATTGGAGGCCCAAACCGGTCTCTCTTTTACCGACATTTCCTTGGAGATCGGAGAGGTGCCCTATCGGGGCAACTCATTAAAACAGATCCGTGAAAAGTTGGGCATTGATCTCAAAGCCATCTCCGCCGAAACGAAGATCAACATCAAGACACTGGAGTGGATTGAGGAGGAAGACTTGGAGCATCTCCCAGCTACGGTCTATTTGAAAGGGTTTTTAAAGGCCTATGCCAAGGTGCTCAATTTAGATCCTCAGAGATTGATTGAAGGATACCTTCAACTATTTCAGGAAAGGAAGAAGAGATAGGCTGGTCTTCAGGGTTTTTCTGAGGTGAGCTCCTCCACCTTTGCAACTAACTGTTTCGCTATACCGTTGTTAAATCCGATGATCTTCTCTCGGACTTTTCCTTGTCTGTCAATTAGAATGGTAGTTGGAAAACCGGTCACCTTGTAATTTTTTGCCACTTCTTCGGGAGTGATGATCACCGGATAGGGGATTTCCATCGAACCGATAAAACGTCTCACCAACTCTATTTGGTCTGCCTTATCCATGCTCATCCCGATCAATTCAAATCCCTTATCCCTATAATTCCTATAAAGGTGAATCAGGTGAGGGATGGATTCCTTGCATGGGCCGCACCAGGTTGCCCAGAAATCGAGAAGGATCACTTTTCCCTTCAATGAGGAGAGGATGATCTCCTGGCCATGAACAGTTTTAAGTGTGAAGTCCGGCGCAGAAGAAGGGACATCCGGTTTTTTTACACATCGGGGAAGAAGAAAGCACAGGGTCAGACAAAGACCGAATACGAAGATATATTCAAAAAGAGGGAGCCGTATGCGCATGATCCAGAAAGGTCATCCAAATCTTAATGATCCACCGACCAAGCTTTTTCCCATTCGAATTGATCGATTCTTCTTACAGGACTTTTTCGATCATGGCCTTTAAGCGGGCCTTAGGGACCGATCCGACGATCTGATCGAGAACCTTGCCTTCTTTGAAGAGGATGAGTGTGGGAATTCCCCTCACACCATATTGGCCTGGGGTTGCAGGGTTTTCATCCACATTGAGTTTTGTTATCTTAACCCTGCCTGAGAACTCCTTTGCCAGTTCTTCGATGATCGGGCTGATCGCACGACAGGGTCCGCACCAGGTTGCCCAGAAGTCAACCAGCACCGGAATACCGGACCGGAGCACCTCGGACTCAAAATTCTTGTCACTCACATGAAGCAGACTTGATTCAACAGACATCTTTTCGCTCCTTTAGTTTTTTATATTCCGCATTTCGAAATCTCCCGACCGAGTCGGAAAAGGGGCCATCCCAAATCAACTACACCTTTCTCTCGAGCACGTAGTCTGATAATGAGAGAAGGGCTTCCTTCTCCCTCGAAGGAGGAAGGGAGAAAAGGTTTTCTTTTGCCCTGTTCACATACTCTTTTGCCTTTTCCAAGGTGTACGTTAGGCCCTGGTATTTTTCAATGATCCTGACCACCTGATCGAAAGTCTCTTTGGTTACTGGATTGGCCAAGACGGTTTCTTGGATGAGTGATAACTCCTTCTCACTGCAATGTCGCAAGCTGAAGATCAGGGGAAGCGTAATCTTTCCATCCTGAAGGTCGATGCCGATCTTTTTCCCGAAATCCTGTTCCCGGGAGGTGTAATCCAGCGAGTCGTCGATTAGCTGAAAGGCAATTCCGAGATTCATCCCGAAATCGGTGAAGACCCTTTCATTCTCTTCAGGAACATCTCCGAGAATGGCACCGATCTGGGTGGCGGCTGAAAAGAGGGCGGCTGTTTTTCGGATGATGATGGAGAAATAGTTCTCTTCCGTGATCGAAAGATCATTGGTTTTTATCAGTTCCTCAAGCTCTCCTTCTGCCATGAGGGTGGTGGCTTGAGCAATCGTTCGAAGGATCTTATGATTTCCATTTTCCACCAGGAGGGAGAAGCATTTGGTAAAGAGAAAGTCTCCGACCAAAACACAGGCTTCATTGCCCCACTGTGCGTTGGCCGATTTCATTCCCCGTCGTAGTTCAGCTCGATCGACGACATCATCATGCAGGAGGGTGGCCGTGTGAATGAATTCGATCAGGCTGGCCATGGCGATATGTTCGGTTCCCTGATATCCACAGGCTTTGGCGGAGAGGAGAAGCAAGAGCGGCCGAAGCCGTTTGCCTCCGCTGAGGAGAAGATGTTCTCCAATAGCGGTGATGATGGGGACATTGGATCTTAAATTCTTTCGGAACTCAAGGTCCACCTTTTCCAGATCGTCACCAACCCATTTGAGGATCTCTTCTAAGGGAGATTTCTCTTCGACTCTTGTTAGGGAAGTATACGAAAGACTCATCCTATCCATTTTTTATCCCATTCATTAATTATTGTCAAAAAAATTTTGTTCCGTTAGAAAGACTGGATCGTCCTCTGAAGCCCTATTTGCAGTAGGGCCAGAATTTAAAACAATTCTATTTGGATCTGAATGGCCCGATAAGATTTCCAATTGGGTCATTGGTGAAGGATCATCGGGGGCATGACCTTAAGCTCCACGCCACTCGATTTTATTGATTCGACCAGGATGAAGTTGGCACGCTCTCCGATATGGGGATGAACGAGCTGAACCCGTTTTGGCTCCAGATTCTGCCCTCGTAGAGCAATGAACAGGTCAGCCGATCTCGAAGCAGGGAAGATGAGATAGCTCCTTCCTTTATTGGGCAGGAGATAGGATGTGATTTCGGTGAGGTCTTCTAAGGTTCCTTTAATCTCGTGTCGTGCAATGGCCTTCTCAGGATAAGGGTTGATTCTACCGGTACGAAATTTTCGATAAGGAGGATTGGAGACCACAACATGAAAGGAGCCTGGTGGAAAGACGGTCTTCAGTTGTGTGAAATCTCGATGTAAAATGGAGATGCGGTCTTCGAGCTGGTTGAAGAGGACATTTTTGGCTGCACATTCAGCCAGCCCCTTTTGAATCTCCACACCGATAAAAGAAGAGGCTTTTGACATCTGTGACAACAAGAGAGGAAGAATGCCACACCCTGTTCCCAGATCAATGACCCTTTCATCCTTTTGGATTCGGACAAACTGAGCAAGCAGGATTGCGTCGATCGAGAAGCGGTACCCCTTTTTCTTCTGAAGAATTTTTAATTTACCGTTGAAGAAAGTATCGAGGGTCTCATCCGGACTGAGAGGCTGGGATGTGTCTTCTTTCTTCATTCTGATTGTCAGAGATGATTTACACTACTTGAAGAGGTCTGTGCCAAAGGTTATCGGTCATCTCTTCTGTTTAACGCCTTCACCGGTCATGGGAACAAAGATGACAGGGATGACATCCGTCGTCTCGATCTTTCCAGACCGTTTAACCACCTTTTTCAATTCTTGAGAAAAGGTTCCTACGGGGATGACCAACCGCCCCCCTTCCTTTAGCTGTTCTATGAGAGGTTTTGGGATGTGATCTGGAGCGCAGGTAACAATGATTGCATCAAAAGGTGCCACTTCAGGCCATCCCAGATAGCCATCGCCTGTCTTTACCTGGATATTTTGATAGCCCAATTTGAGGAGGAGATTCTTGGCTGATTCCGCAAGGGCCTCAATAATCTCAATCGTATAAACCTCTCTGGCCAATTCGGCTAAGATGGCGGCCTGGTAACCTGATCCTGTTCCAATCTCCAGCACCTTCTCTTCTCCCTTCAGCCCCAACAGCTCGGTCATCAGGGCAACGATATAAGGCTGGGAGATGGTTTGGCCCTCACCGATGGGCAGAGGTTGATCGGAATAGGCTTGTGACTCATAAGTTTTGGGGACAAAATGGTGGCGCTCCACCTTGAGCATGGCAGAGAGCACCCGAGGATCCTTGACGCCGCGACCCTTAATCTGTGTTTCGACCATCTTTTCGCGCATGGCTTTGAAATCCCTTCCGGAGTCGGATGTTGGACTCCTTCGATCACCCTCACATCCAATGGAGAAAGAGAAGAAGATGACCCATACCAGTATGAAATAGACTTTTCTCTTCATAAAAAAAAGGTTATCATAGTCTCAAATTCCTTGTCAATTCTTGACCTCTTTTAGGTCAGGAGAGAGCTGTGAGGTTGACAATCTTTCAATCTTTCTGATAGGTTAAAATATAAAGCAATCCATCGTGAGGGAGTGTCACCCTCAAACGATGAAAATACCTCAGGGGGCCAGGTTAGGGTTACGAAACCCGTTTGGTTTAAGGTCAATTGGTTAAGGTTACGGTGACGAAGCCCGTATCGGTTAGCGGTGACGGTTACGTAAAAAGAATTAAAGACGACAAACGTAGCCTTTTATTAACGAAACGGGCCTCGTTACCCTAACCATCAGCCTCTTATTAACGAGACAAGCATCGTTACCGTTGCCGTTAGACGAAACCTTTATTTTTTAATTGATGCCATGTTCATGAAGTTAACAAAGATTTTTAGTCTTTTCCTTCTCATCTCCATCACTTTCTCCTTATCCCACCTTAAAGGCCAAGATCAGGGCCGGAGCAGGATCCGGTCCCCTGAAATTATTTTTTTGGGGAAAGAGGAGCGGAAATGGACCGAGGAGCGGGAGATTCCTCTTCCCATCATCTCAGCTCAGGGGATCAAAGAGGGTCCTCCCATAGGTTCCTTCGATCTGAAGGAAGATCAGATCGGGCCTATGAGGAAGATGAGTCCCTCCACCACCCAACCCGGTTGTGCCTACACCAGCAGGCTCACCCGAGGGATGACCGTCAGCGACATGGCCTTTTACGAAAGGGGAAGGCATCACTACCTCAAAGGGGAATATGAGGATGCCATCAAACTCTTTCGGCGGTTGATCGAGGATTACCCAGAAAGCCCGTATAAAGGGTCTGCCCTATACTGGATGGGAGAAGCCAAGTATCATCAGGAGAAAGCTGAGGAGGCCTTCTTTTTATTTAAAAGGGTTGTCGAAGAGTTTCCTCACAATGAATTTAACGCCTATGCCCTCTATTCATGTGGATGGATTCGACTGACGAAGGGCATGTATGAGGAGGCATGCCGATATTTTCGGCTGGCTTACGAGAAGAACCCCCATCTTTCCATTGCCCAATCATCCCTCTTCTGGTCGGGATACTGCCTTTACCATTTAGGCAAGTATGAGGAATCGTTAAAAGAGATGGAGGTTCATCTCCGGAACCACCCTGCAGGGATATGGAGACCAGAGGTCGAGTATCTGATGGGTGTCAATACCTTCAGACTGAAGAAGTATGAGGAGGCAGTTAATTTTTTCAAAAACTTCATAAGGCAGTATTCGAAGCATCACTTAGAAGAGAGCGGACGATACGGGTTGGCGTGGAGCCAAGTCTCTATTGGGCATTATGCTGAAGCGAGGAAGACCTTTGAAGAGATCCTTCTGAGTTTCCCAGGCACAACCCTTTCAGATTCGATCTTCTGGGGAGTGATGAAGACCTACTTGGGAGAGAACGAGGTGGAGAGGGCGATCCAATTCTATCAGAGATTCCTCTCCCATTTTCTTTCTTCTCCCTGGGTTGAACAGAGTCTCTTCGATATCGGGCAATACTATTTCAGCAAGAAAGAGTATACTTATGCGGGTTCTTTCTTCAGACAATTTCTCAGAACGTTTCCTGAAAACGATCTTCAGGAATGGGTCTACTTCATGTTGGGTGAGGCCCTCTTCAACCAGAAGGATTACGAGGGTGCCATTGCTGCTTATCGCCAAGTCTTGTGGTCGAAGCGAAGGGCACACCTTGAGGATCGGGTCTTTTTAAGAATGGGATATGCCTATTTTTTATTAAAACAGTACGACGAGGCGATTAGGTACTGGGAGAGGCTTCTTAAGGAATTTCCCAACCATCCGGAAAAGAGGGAGGTCCTCTACTGGATTGTGGAGAGTCACCTTTTGAAGGAGGATTATCGGAATAGCGTAAGGTATGTGGATCAATTAAAGGGAGATCAAGACCTCTATCCTCGTGGATTGACGAGTCTCGGATGGTATCACTTTCAAAGAAGAGAGTGGAAGGAAGCCAATCATTATTTTCTCAAAATATTAGCCGAATTTCCCGAATATCGATCGAGTCCACCGATTTCCCTGTTGATCGGTCAGTGTTATCTAAACCAAAACAATTATGAACAGGCCAAAATCCATTTGACCCGTCTGGTCAACGCCATGGAGGATGATGGAAAAGAGAAGGGGTATTATCTTCTGGGATGGATTGCTTACCGGGAAGAGCAGTTCGACGAGGCCTTGGATCATTTCCAAAGATTGAGGGAAAATTTTCCATTGAGTCCATTGCGTGACGAAGCCCAGTACTGGACAGGGTGGGCCTATTTTCGGAAGAGAGATTTTCATAAAGCCATCGAAGAATTCCAATGGCTCACTCACAGATTTCCGGAAAGTCCATTCGTCCCATCTTCCCTACTGAAAATAGGCGACGCCTACTATAATCTCAGACAGTACGGACTGGCCATTCAGACCTATCAACGACTCATCCGGGAATATGGTAAATCAAAAGAGGTTCCTGAAGCGGAATATGGGATCATCCTTGCCCTCTTTCAGGAGAAGAGGTATGGATCTTTTACTGCCCGGATTGAGACCTTTCTCAAGCGATATCCCCAGCATTCGTTAGCCAGTCCATTGCTGATGCAATTAGGAGAATATTACCAGCAGTCCCGGATGACGGAGCGGGCCTTGAGAACCTATCAAGAGCTGGTTCGACTCTATCCTAAAAGCGAATGGGCTGAAGAGGGGCTCTATCGGATCAGTCTCCTTCTCAGATCGGAGAGGCGATGGACGGAAGCTGTCGACGAGATCGAACGGTTTATCAAGAGCTACCCGAAAAGCCATCTGCTCATGGAGGCCTATACAGAGGCAGGTGAACTTCATCTCATTCTGAGAGCTTTTTCGAAGGCCCTGGAACGATTTGAGTGGGTGGTCAAGAATCGCCCCAAAACGCCATTGGCAAAGAGGGCCTATCTGGGGATGGAGGAGGCCTATCGGAACTTAGGAAGGGTTGAAGAGGGAGAGAAAGTATTGAAGGATTATATCGAAAAGTTTCCTCATGATGAGGCACGTTTTGAAGCCCATTTAAGAATAGGACTCCTCTCTCTGATCCAAAAGAGATTTTCAGATGCGATCGCCTCCTTCTCCATCGCCATAGGAAGTCCTGAAGAGAGGATCGCAAGCGAGGCCCAATTCCGATTAGGAGAGGCTTACGCCGAGGCGGGGAATAGAGAGATGGCCATTCTCCAGTTTTCAAAGGTGCTCTATCTTCATTCTCATCTGACGGAGTTGCTTGAGGAGACCCTTCTGAAGTTAGGGGTGCTCTATATGGATGAGAAGCGATTCTCTGATGCAAGGCAGGTCTATCAGAGACTTCTGGAGAGGACGAACCGTGAAGAGAGACGGCAGATGGCAAGAAGGATGCTCCAGCAGATTCAGGAGGGAGCGGTTCGTCAATGAGAAGAAAGAAAAAGCCCCTTCGAAAGAGACGAATCACCTTTCTGCTGAGCCTCTTGCTCGTCGCGGGCGGTTGTTGGGCGGGAGCTTTCTTTTTTAACCCGACCTTGAAATCTCACCTCGAACAGAAATGGCGGGTCATGACACGAGAGGCAAGCAAGATTCTGGGTCTGAAGAGAGAGGATGAAGTGCCACTGGAGGAGAAGAGGATTCGCGAGGAAGTGATCCTGAAGAAGATGGAAGAGGCCAGTGCCCAGCAGGACTGGCGGGCTCTGGCCCCTGAATATCCGAGAGCCAAAAAGATCGAAGCGGCTACCGAAGAAGAAAGAATGAAAGTTCTTAGGAATGATCCGGCGTTTAAAGAACTGGAGAAGGAGTTTAAAGAATATTTGAGAAAGAAAGAGGATCAATTCCTTCCGGAGCCTCCTCTTCCATCCATGAGAGAAGCTTCAAATATCATCAAACCGAAAGATAGAGGAGCAGAAAAGATTATCGAAAAAATACTCATTACCCAAGAGAAACCCTTATCTGAGAAACCCCTGGAAGAGAACCTCCGGTTAGGCATGAGAGGTCCTCTGGTCACACGAAAAATATTAGAAAGGCCACCCCCCCCTCAAGTAAAAGTAAGGGTGGAGGTGGAAATCGAGATGACCGTATGGGTATTACCCAACGGGATGGTGGATAGAGTCATTCCCACCCTGAAAGGGGATGCGGAACTGGAACGGATTGCAAGCCAGTATCTCAAGCAGTGGCGATTTGCACCCCTCCCGAGGGACCAGGCTCAGGTGGAGCAGTGGGGAACGATCCCCATTAAATTTAAACTGCAGTAACACCATGTCGATCAAACTCCGCAAGAAGCATCTCTTTCTTTTACTCCTCTGCCTTCTAATCATTTTCGGATTTTTTACCTTCTTTGGAGACCAAGGAATACTCCATCTTCTCCGGCTGCAAAAAGAGCTGGGGCGAATTAAAGAGGAGAATAGTAAAATTGAGGAAGAGAATCGAAAGTTGAAAGAAGAAGTAAGGCGACTCCAATATGAAAAGCGCTACCTCGAAGAGATCGCCCGAAAAGAGTTAGGCATGGTCAAGGAAGGAGAGATTATTTATCAATTCGATCTCCCCTCCTCTCATAAGGAAAGCGCGAAATGAAGTACGAAGGGTTGATCTTTCGACCACCCAGTGAGGCTGAGAGCCTGATCCTCCAGGTGACTGTGGGCTGTTCCTATAATAAATGCACTTTTTGTGGAGCATACCAGGGAAAGCGCTTTCGGATAAAACGTTTCGAAGAAGTCAAGGAGGATATCGATGAAGTCAGTCCGTATATGATTCGGAGGGTTTTTTTAGCCGATGGCGATGCTCTGATCATCCCTCAAAAGGAACTGCTGCGTATTCTGGACTATATGCAATTGAAACTAAAGGGTCTGGAACGGGTTGGCATCTATGGCAATGCAAGGGACATCCTAAAGAAGGATGTGGAGGAGTTAAAAGAACTGAGACAGCAAAAGCTTGGAATCATCTATTTGGGTTTGGAGTCAGGGGACAAAGAGATATTAAGGCGGATTAAGAAGAATGCCACGGTGGAACAGCTGATTCGTGCTGCTAAAAGAGTGAAAGAATCCGGGATCCTTCTTTCGGTGACGGTGATTTTAGGGCTCGGTGGTGTCGAAGGCAGTCTGATTCATGCAGAGGAAACAGGGAGGGTGCTTTCAGAAATGGACCCCGACTATGTGGGAGCTCTTTCATTGATGATTGTCCCTGGAACTCCCATAGAGCACGAGATTGAAACGGGCAAGTTGGTTCTTCCCACTCCTTTTGGGTTGATCCAGGAGCTGGAGATCATGATCGAAAATTGTCATATGACGAATTGCTTTTTTGCCTCGAACCATGCCTCCAATTACCTACCCCTTCGGATTCGACTTCCCGAAGAGAAGGAAGAAGCCCTTCGCCGGATTCGGGAAGTTCTTAAAAGAAAGGATCCTGCCTTGCTGAGGCCTGAGTTTTTGAGGGCACTTTGAGAACACGTATTCGATTCGTTAAAATAATCACGAATAAATCGAGCGAGAGATTGAGATGAAGGACTTTGTGGATGTGGAGATTCGGGTAAGATATGCTGAGACAGACCAGATGGGGGTGGCTTATTATGCCAATTACCTGGTCTGGTTTGAAGTGGGAAGGTCGGAGTTCTGCCGCCGTAAAGGATTCCGATATGCGGATCTGGAGGCATTGGGTTATCGATTGGTTGTCTCCGATGTACGTTGTCGGTACCGAAATTCGGCCAAATATGATGAACTCATTATCATTCGAACTTATCTGAAGCACTCGAACAAAAGGATGATTACCTTTGGATATCAGATTCTTCGTGAAGCCCAAAAGGGGTTGATTGCCGAGGGAGAGACCCAGCATATCTGTGTCGATTCAAATGGCAAAACGAAAAGCCTTCCTGAAAAGTATTTGAACGTCCTTGTCGGTTAAGTTAAGTCCGATTTGAAATCGATCCGTATGATGTTTTCTTGAAAATTATAGGGGATTGGGATAATGTTTTCGTCATGGATCATCAGAAGATATTGGTTTTAAGGTTGAGTGCGGTGGGAGATGTAATCCGAACACTTCCAGCGGTCAAAGCCATCAAAACATCCATTCCAACCACCTCCATCACCTGGATCACCGAAGAACCCTCAAAAGCTCTCATCGAAAGCCAGCCTGAGATTGACGAAGTTATTCTCTTTCCCAGACAGAGATGGTCAGAAGGGATGAGGTCTTCTAAGAGATTTTGGAAGACGATAGGGGAAATCCGAGAATTCATTCAATCGCTTCGCCGGAAAAATTTCGATGTCGCCCTCGATTTCCATGGCATTCTAAAAAGCGGTCTGCTCTCTTTTTTGTCTCGCTCTCTAAAAAGAATCGGATTTGATCGAAGGTCAAGCCGAGAGGGAAATTTCCTTTTCTCGAATATTAAAGTGAAACTTCCAAGGAAAAGAATCAGTCGTTTTGAGAGAAATTTTTATCTCCTCAAAGGATTGGGGTTAGAGATTCCCTTCCGTAATTACCCGCTTCATATTCCTCGAGAAGATCGAGAGTATGTGGAAACTTTTTTTAAGGGAATTTCCACATCGTTGAAGCATCCTTCCATTGCAATCCATCCTGGAACGAGCCCTAAGACCACCTATAAGAGGTGGTTTCCAGAACGGTACGCTCAATTAGCAGACCGACTGGTTCAGGAGAGGAATGCAACCATACTCTTTACTTGGGGGCCGGGGGAACTGGATTGGGTTAAGACGATCCAGCAAATGATGAAAGAGCCTTCCATCCTTGGGCCTCACACTTTCACTCTGACTCAATTAGCTGAGGTTTTCAGACGTTGCGATCTCTATATCGGTGGGGATACAGGTCCGATGCATATCGCCTCGCTGATGGGCCTTCCCGTGGTGGTCATTTATGGTCCAACGGATCCGGTGATGAATGAACCCTTTGGACCTCATCAAAAAGTTATTAAGAATGTAGGATGTAATCCTTGCAGGGATCGCTCCTGCAAAGATCTAAAGTGCCTGAAAGAAATTACGGTAGAAGACGTATTTAAAGCAACAAAAGAGGTTATTTCTATAACCCATTGAAAATATGTTATTTTTAAAGTTTAAAATATGATAGAATATCTATTGAGTTTTTAGAAGGGAAAGGATTAGAAGTTGATGGGTGAGGGGTTGAATCGCATTTTGATCAGAGGGGTAAATTGGGTAGGTGACACAATTCTCACCTATCCCTCAGTTCAAGGGGTAAAAAAGTTATTCCCTCACTCTCATTTGGCTATACTTGTTCCAAATCATCTTGCAGATTTATGGAGAGATTTTCCCTTTGTGGATGAGATTATTTCTTTTTATAAAAAAAACGGCATTGGGTCGGTGAGAGAAGATGTTCTAATCAGCCGATTGATTAGGAAGAAAAGGTTTGATCTTGCCCTTATTTTCCCGAGGTCTTTTCGCTCTGCATTTCAGATTTTTTTAGCCGGGATTCCAATCCGGATTGGTTATCAGGATGGGGGACGCTCTCTTTTGCTGACACACCAAATTCAACGGGAGGAAAGGCTTCTGCATATTCATCGTATCCATTACTATTGGAATCTGTTGGAACCTCTCGGAAAGTTAGAGGCGATTCCCTCTCCTCGGCTCGTTCTACGAGAAGAGAACCGACACTGGGCGGAAAAGAGGCTTGAGCAACTGGGTCTTTTGGATGGCAGAGCTCTGATTGGAATCAATCCCGGAGCAGCTTATGGACTGGCCAAATGTTGGCCTCCTGATCGATTTGGAGAATTAGGAAGAAAGCTATACGAAAAGAATAAAGTAACCTCTCTTATTTTCGGCAGAAAGGAGGAGCAAAGGATTGCAAGTGAGATTTTGAAATCGTTAGGCAATGGCGGAATCGATTTCACTGGCGAAACCAATCTTCTTCAATTAGCCGCTCTTTTGGAGCGATGTCATCTCTTGGTGACCAACGATACTGGAACGATGCATATTGCTTCAGCGGTCGGGACTCCGGTGGTAGCGATCTTTGGCTCGACCGATCCCATTACTACTGGGCCATGGGGAGATGGCCATATCGTGATTAAGAAAGACGTTTCATGCAGTCCGTGTTTGAAACGGGTCTGTCCAACAGACCAACGGTGCATGAAATTGATCACCGTGGATGAAGTGGAAGAGGTGGTCAGGAGAAAATTAGAAGGCTTAAATAACCAAACATCAAATAATATCCAATAACCAATAACCAATGACCTAATGACCAAGATTAAAACTATTTTTGTTTTGTCTGGTGATTGGTTATTATTTGATTATTGGGATTTGGTTATTGATGATTGAACTCTGGTCAAGTCTATTATGACAAATAAGATGGCTGATAAACTCCCAATCTCGGTTTATGTCCTGACCTTTAACAACATGAGGACGATTGAGCGATGTTTGAAGAGTCTCGATTGGGCTGAGGAGTTGGTCATCGTTGATTCCGGAAGCACGGACGGAACGTATGAAGTCTGCCAGCATTATACAGACAAACGCTATCGAAAAGAGTTCCAGGGGCATCGTGACCAGTATCAGTATGCTGCCGATCTGACGACAAAAGAGTGGATCATGTTTGTTGATGCGGACGAAGAAATTCCTCCGGAATTGGTTCAAGAGATTGGAGAAAAATTAAGGGAAGGAGTCAAAGGGGTGGATGGGTTTTTCGTCTATCGCCAGACCTACTACCTTGGGAGATGGATCCGGTATGGAGGATGGTATCCGGATGGAGAGATTCGGCTCTACCGGAGATCGAAGGGAAGATGGGAAGGGGGACTCCATGCCAAAGTGGTCGTAAATGGAAAAGTGGATACCTTAAAGAGCAAGTATCTCCATTATACGTATAGGGATATTTCAGACCAGATTCAGACGATTGATAAATATTCGAAGATTGCGGCTGAAGATATGGCCCAAAGCGGAGAGAGATTCAGCCTTTTTAAACTTCTTTTCCATCCTCCCTTCCGCTTCATTAAGGAGTACCTTTTAAAGTCAGGATTTCGGGATGGCTTGCCCGGGTTGATCATCGGGGTCTCAACGATGTTCTATGTCTTCATCAAATATGCGAAGCTCTGGGAATTGATGAGAATTCAAAAAGGAAAAGGAGAGAAGAGATGACTTCCTATGAGGAAGCATTCAAAGGGAAAAAGGTTCTGGTGACAGGGGGGTTGGGCTTTATCGGATCAAACCTCTCTATCCGGCTCAAAGAGTTGGGAGCCAGGGTGACGATCGTCGATAATATGATGCCCCGGTTAGGTGGAAATCTATTTAATGTGAAGGACATCATGGATCACATCCAGATCAATTTCAGCGATGTTCGGGACGAACATTCAATGGACTACTTGGTGAAAGAGAAGGATTTCATCTTTCATTTAGCTGGACAGGTCAATCATGTGGATAGCATCCGGAATCCGATTCAAGATCTTGACATCAATTGTCGGGGGACACTGGTGCTTCTTGAATCCTGCCGGAAATATAATCGGGAAACGAA
>OGCL01000614.1_pt1 | contig 36572 bp, 26 predicted proteins | sample 1570041 | NCBI WGS metagenome assembly OGCL01 (sample SAMN06266162, study PRJEB24511) | hot springs metagenome | isolation source: Hot spring water | place: South Africa: Limpopo | collected 2015-06-22 | reverse complement strand
TTGTCATAAGGCATTGTTTTAAATGTATAAATCAAAATTATAAATAAAATTTGTCGATTATAAAAATCCTGAAACAGTCCTTCCTAAGCGCTATTTTAAGGATATTGTTTAAATATCAAAGTTTAATATGATTGAAAGTCGTTTATTGCACTTTGATATTCCTTCCAAAGTTGTGCCTTTGATATGCCTATATCTATGAAATCCCATGGTAAAGGTTCATCATATTGCCAACAGGTTGTTATCTTGTCTGACAAAGATTTATCTCGTATAATTTTATTCATATCACCTGTTTGTGAAAGATCAATAATATTTTTTAATACTTTCCTGTCACCCCTTGCAAATACTGCTTGTATAAAAGAATGACGAACTGATTCGTTATTGATAGTTATTTTGCTTAAGAGATTAAGATTCTTTTTGATGAAATTTATCTTCTCTTTTAATACCTTAATGTCTTCAAATTTGTGCCATTGAAAGGCGGTGAAGGGTTTTGGAACAAAAGGAGTTAATGTGAGGACAATTCTTGAACTCTTACTTAATGACAATATCTTTTTTGTTAATGAAATAATAGACTCAATATCTTCAAGCCTTTCTTGAGGCAATCCAATCATGAAATAGAGCCTTAATATTTCTATCCCCTTTTGAAAGGCAGTTGAAGCAGTTGATAATATGTCTTCTTCATTTATCTTTTTGTTGATGACCCTTCGCAGCTTTTCACTACCTGCCTCAGGTGCAATAGACAGACTTTTTTTATCTTTTAAGAGACTTATTAAGGAGTTACTTTTTTGATTTGACCTCAAGGAGGTGATTGAGAAATTAACATTATCTTTTGAGATCAACTCATTTATATAAGGGACATCACTCAATGAAGGGGCAATTAGGCCAACCTTTGATTGAGCCTTGTCTATTTCCTGATTCATTATATCTTTTTCTCTAATCCTTACAGGATTATATATTGAACTTACAAGACAAAACCTACACCTCCAATGACATCCACGCATAACTTCTAAAAGACACAAGTGTCCGAATTCACTATTTTTTGTCTTAATCGTAGGATTTATAATGATTTGGTTGAAATTTTTAAAATATGTTTTTTTTATAAAGACAGGTGCTTGAGGATAGATGCTTTTTGGCACGATGGTATCAGTTTTATAAAAAGAAGGTATATAAATACCTTCTATAGATACTATCTCTCTTTTAATATCATCTTTTTGAAATCTTTTGGTATATAAATCCAAGAAAAGGTTAATTGTTTCTTCTGACTCACCTATAAAGATTACATCAAATATATCTTCAAAGGGTGCTGGATTTGAAAAACAACATACACCTCCTGCAATCAAAAGAGGGAAACTATCATTTCTGTTTACACTGTAAACAGGGATATTTGATAAACTTAGAATTTTTATTATATTCGGGTAGTCGTTTTCAAAAGATATAGATAGGGCAATAATGTCAAAATTACTGATGGAACACTTTGATTCGTAAGTTATTACGGGCAGTCCTGTTCTTTTTAATTCCTCTAAATCATATTTGTCAGGTAAAAAGGCTCTTTCACATACTACATCATCTCTACTGTTTAGGATACTATAAATAGTCTGAAAACCAAGGTTTGACATACCTATGGAATAAACATTTGGATAAATAAGGGCAATTCTTTTTTTCCCACCATGGTCTTTAAAGACAGTGCCAACTTCGTCTTTTAAATAATAGTCAATCTTATTAAGTATTTTTTTGGGTATGCTCAATATAGCGATTAAACTCTGATTTAAAGTTATCACTCAGAATATTTTTTTCTAACACAGCCTCTATCTCATCTAAATTCCAAAATCTTATTTCGTCTATCTCTTCTTTGTTAAAGTCAAAAGGACCTTCATATTGATAAAGGTAAGTATAGACAAGTTCGCTTTCATAACTATTGGAATGAATATAAGAATAGAGAAACCTTGGATTGACACATAAAAAACCAAGTTCTTCTAAGGTTTCCCTCTCAATGGCTTTTTCAAGGCTTTCTGATGGGTTAACATGACCTCCTACGGAGGTATCCCATTTTTCAGGAGCAACATCTTTTTTGTAAGACCTCTTTTGAAGAAGCACTTGTCCTGTTTTGTTGACAACAATTAAGTGGACTACTTTATGCAATAATGAGGGATTGCCATGTATCTCTGACCTTGGTAGAATCTTTATGACTATACCTTCATGATTTACAACTTCAAGTAACTCTTCTACTACCATACCTTTAGGCAGTAAATAAATCCTTTAATTTACCCGTAAAACCTTTAGGAACATCTATCTCTTCTCCTGAGAGTTTTGCAAATTCTCTAAGGATTTCTTTTTGTCTGTCAGAGAGTTTTTTAGGAACTTCAATTGAGACTTGTAATATTTGGTCTCCACGATGGAAACTGCCGAGTTTTGGAATTCCTTTCCCTTTAAGCCTAAATTCTGCCCCTGAAGATGTACCTGCAGGTATCTTGTGTTTATAAGGACCATTTAAAGTAGGCACTTCTATCTCCCCACCAAAAACGGCTTTAGGGAAAGAAATAGGTATATGACAGTATATATCCATCCCTACTCTCTTGAATATTGGGTGCTCTTGCACTGATATAATTACATATAAATCACCAGGAGAGCCTCCATTATTTCCAATGTCGCCTTCTCCAGAAACACGCAACCTTGAATTACTATCAACACCTGCAGGTATTTTGATAGATAATTCTTTGTTTATCCTTACCTTTGTTGTCCCCTTACAATTCTTACATGGGCTGGGTATTATGATACCCGTACCCTGACACTTGGGACATGTCTTTGAGACGCTAAAGAAGCCTTGTTGAAACCTTATATTACCTGTCCCTTTACACTGTCCACAACTGATTGGATTTGTTCCAGGTTCCGCCCCAGTTCCATGACATACATCACAGTTATTCCATTTGGAAACAGTTATTATTTTTTCAGCGCCAAAAGCTGATTCTTCAAGGGTAATTGTTAGATTATATCTAAGGTCAGCTCCCCTTGTAGGTTTTGCACCCCTTCCAGAAAAACCTCCAAAAAAGTCTTCAAATATGTCTTCAAAAATTGTGCTAAAAGTGGTACTGCCTCCTGCACCAAAACCACCTTGATTAGGGAAGCCTTCGGCAGTGCCAAAACGATCATAATGGTTTCTCTTATCAGGATCACTGAGACAGGTATAGGCTTCATTTATCTCTTTGAATTTTTCCTCTGCCTCTTTGTTCCCCTGATTTCTATCAGGATGATATTTAAGGGCTAATTGACGGAATGCCTTCTTGATTTCGTCTTGAGAGGCATTCCTGTCAACCCCAAGAGTAGCATAGTAATCTTTCATTTTTTGTTCTTATCTAAATCTTCAAATTCTGCATCAACTACATCTTCCTCTTGTTTAGCCTTTGCTTGGCTACCCTGACCCTGTGATGCATCTGCTGATGGATTAGGATTTACATTTTTATACATCTGTTCTGCTAATTTATGTGAAGCCTTTGTTAACTCCTCAATAGCTGATTTAATTTCGCTTGTATTATTGCTTTCATCTTTGAGCCTTCTACACTTTTCTATTGCCCTCTTAATCTCTTCTTTTTCTGTCTCCGAAATCTTATCACCGTATTCTTTCAAGGACTTTTCTACACTATAACAGATGGAGTCTGCATTATTTTTTGCCTCTATCAATTCTTTTTTGCTCCTATCTTCAGAAGCATGGCTTTCTGCATCACGAATCATCTTTTTGATTTCCTCTTCAGAAAGACCACTTGAGGCTGTAATCTTAATGGACTGTTCCTTGCCTGTGCCTAAATCCTTAGCAGAAACATGTAATATACCATTTGCATCTATATCAAAGGTAACCTCTATCTGCGGTACACCCCTTGGTGCAGGAGGGATACCAACAAGTTCAAAAACACCAAGTAGTTTGTTGTCTGATGCCATCTCTCTTTCACCTTGATGAACCTTTATTGTTACTGCAGGTTGATTGTCAGCTGCAGTTGAGAATATTTGAGACTTTTTGGTTGGTATTGTTGTATTCCTTTCAATTATCTTTGTAAATATTCCACCAAGTGTCTCAATTCCAAGTGAAAGTGGTGTAACATCAAGCAAAAGTACTTCTTTAATATCACCCTTTAATACAGCAGACTGTATTGCAGCACCAAGAGCAACAACCTCATCGGGATTTACGCTCTTATTTGGCTCTTTGCCAAAGTAACTTTGCACAACTTGCTGAACCTTTGGTGTCCTTGTTTGTCCACCAACAAGAATGACCTCATCTATCTCTTTTGAAGTCAGTCCTGCATCTTGTAAAGCCTTTCTGCATGGCTCAATAGTCATATCAATTAAATTGTCTGTCAATTGTTCAAATTTTGCCCTTGTTAGTTTTATAAGTAAATGCTTTGGACCAGATACATCGGCTGTGATAAAAGGCAGATTAATCTCTGTCTCTGCAGCAGTTGAAAGTTCAATCTTTGCCCTTTCAGCTGCCTCTTTCAGTCTTTGAAGTGCCATTTTATCATTTTTGAGGTCAATACCCTGTTCTTTTTTGAATTCATCAACAAGCATGTCAATAATCTTAAGATCAAAATCATCTCCTCCAAGATAAGTATCACCATTTGTTGATTTAACCTCAATTACGCCTTCACCTATTTCAAGGATAGATACATCAAAGGTTCCACCACCAAGATCATAGACAGCAACTTTTTCCTCTTTCTTCTTGTCAAGTCCATAACAAAGAGCCGCAGCAGTGGGTTCATTTATAATTCTTAAAACATTTAATCCTGCAATTCGACCTGCATCCTTTGTAGCCTGTCTTTGACTGTCATCAAAATAAGCTGGTACTGTGATGACTGCATCTGTAACAGGTTCACCAAGATAATCTTCTGCTGCTTGTTTGAGCTTTTGTAAAATCATTGCAGAGATTTCAGGTGGTGAATATCTCTTGCCTCTAATCTCTACATGGGCATCATTATTTTCTGCAGGGACTATTTTGTAGGGAAGTCTTTTTTTTGCGTGATCAACCTCTTTGCTGTCAAACTTCCTCCCCATAAGTCTTTTTATAGAAAATATCGTATTTTCTGGGTTTGTGATTGCCTGCCTCTTTGCAATCTGACCAACAAGCCTCTCTCCCTTATCAGTAATTGCTACCACAGACGGAGTAGTCCTGCTCCCCTCTTGATTGGGTATAACTACTGGTTCACCGCCTACAACTGCAGCAACGACAGAATTTGTTGTACCTAAATCAATACCTATTGCCTTTCCCATTGTTAGTAACCTCCTCCTTTATTTATCCATTTGATTTTTTTGAAACAACTACTAAGGCAGGTCTAAGGACCTTATCTCTCAACATATAACCTTTTCTAAACTCTTCAATTACTGTATTATCCTCAACATCATCTTTATCAACCTGACTTATAGCATGATGAAAGGCTGGATTAAACTCCTTACCTTGAGCATCAATATATGTGACTCCAAATTTCTCTAAAGTCCTCTGTAATTCCCTAAAGGTATTTTCAACTCCCTTTTTGAGTGATTCAAGATTTTCTGTTGTTGAAGAACTACCATGTTTTATTGCCATCTCTAAACTGTCAAGGATTGGAAGCAGTTCATTTAAAATAGATTCATTTGAATATTTGATAATTTCTTCTTTATCCTTTAAAATCTTTCTCTTGTAATTGTCAAACTCTGCATAAAGTCTCAAATATTTATTTTTGTAATCTTCATTTTCTTGTTTTAATTTTTCAATTAAATCTGTGGTATCATTTTCAATATTTTCAATATTTTCATTACCATTATCAATATTTTTTTGGTCTTCTTGCATATTCTCCTCTCCTTAATATTCAGAATCAACATTCTGTAGAATTTCACATACACATCTTGATACTAAATCTACCATAGATATTGCCTTTAAGTAGTCCATCCTTGTTGGACCAATAATAGCTATAACACCCATCTTTTTACCACAACTTTTATAACTAGAAGCAACGATACTAAATTTGTTTAATTCTTGTATTGGATTCTCACATCCAATTATTACTTGCACACCTTCAGACTCTCTCAAATCCTCAATTATTTTTAATAAAAGGTCTTTATCCTTGATTGCCCTGTATATCTCCTTCATCTTTGAGATATCAGCAAAGTCAGGTAGATTGATGACATCATAAAGACCCTCAATAAATATCTCATTTTCAGCAAAAAAGAGTATTTGTTCATATATAGCCATTGCTTTTGTTAATAACTGATACCATGCAGCTTTCTCTGACTTTAGTCTTTGTAAAAGAACTGATCTTATTTCATCAATCGTAAAGCCTTCATATTCAGAATTGAGAAAATCAGCAATTCTATTTAAGTCTTTCTGTGTCAAAAATGGATCAATTTGCAAAATCTTACTTTTTATTATATTTTCTTTTGTCAATAGGACTGCTGCTATAGATCCCTCTTTGTATTTTATTAGTTCAATCTTTTTAAAAGTAGAGTTCAAAGCCTTAGGTGGTTGGGCAATACTCATATAGCTTGAAAGATTAGAAAGAGTTGCAGAAACCTCTTTAAAAAACCCGTTTATATCATTTTTAATTCTGTCAAGCCTCCTTTTGATTTCATCTGCAATGTGTGTATCAAAATCAAAACTACTTTGGTTCATCAACATATCAACATAAAATCTATAAGCCATATCTGTAGGAATCCTGCCAGCAGATGTATGGGGTTGACTCAAAAAACCTAACTCCTCTAAATCAGCCATTATATTTCTAATAGTTGCTGATGAAAGACTAAAGTCAAACTTTTTAGTCACATAACGAGAACCAACAGGATCTGGCTTATTGATGTAACTTTGAGTTACTGCATATAGTATTTGTTTGCTTCTTTCATCAAGCATAAGGTCACCCCCTCTTTTATTAGCACTCTCATCATTAGAGTGCTAAATAATTTAACAATAATTTTAAAACTATGTCAATTGTTGCCCTATATCCCTGTCTAATTCCCAAAAAAAGCGATACGAAGGGCTGTTTCAGAATTTTTATAATCGACGATTTCATTTTTTATTCTTTATTCCCAAAATCAACGATAAAACTAAAAAGTAGCAAGTAAGATAGGAAGGGCTGGTGTGGAATTTTTATACGACACCTTATAAAAAAAGTTCCTAGGGGGGTTTTGTCATAAGGCATTGTTTTAAATGTATAAATCAAAATTATAAATAAAATTTGTCGATTATAAAAATCCTGAAACAGCCCTTCCTAAGCGCTATTTTAAGGATTAGTATAAATATTATTGCTTGCATATAATCTCTCTTATCATATCAAAGCTACTTGCTGTTGGTATTGCAGCCCATTGCCCAGTTAAGGTCTCTTCCCTCCTTAAGATTTTGTTATCAAAGCTATATGCTTGTGTGATTAGAATTCTAATAAAACTCCTCCTGCAGTCAATCTCTGCATAAATTTTATAATAAGATGCCCCAGCTATTTCACCACCAAAGAATCTAAGTTCTTTGAGCCTATCGAAGAGACCACTTTTTTTTGTAGGGACAATTTTATACCACGCAAAGACTGTAAAGGGATTAGTATTATTGATAGAGTTTGGATTTATAAAATACTCGTTGCCTTCTTCGCTTCTAACTATCAATCTCCAGTTTTCAGAATCTTGATTTGACTCTGACATACAGGATGTAAAAGAAAATAAAAAAAAGGCAAAAAAGAGATATTTCATATTCAATAAATTATACACCTCTTTTAAATGGGTGAAAGATGAATTTATGGATTTGCAGATTAAGCCTTACTGGTAGTGAATCCTCGATTATCCACTCAGCAAGTACTGATGGCTTCAAATGATTAAAAGAAGGTGAAAACAATATAGATGATTTAATCTCCCCTTTATATTTCTTGCAAAACTCCCTTGACCACTCGTAATCAAATCTATTAGTGATCACAAATTTTAACTCATCAGTAGGTTTTAAATAACTTATATTTTCAATTAAATTATATCCATCCATTCCACTACCAGGTGTCTTAATATCCATGATAATAACTGCCCTTTTATCTATCACCTCTATGCTATAGCTACCATTGGTTTCAACAAGCACTTTGTAGCCTTCATCAATTAATTTTTCTATCAATCTTGGTGTGTCAGGCTGTAAAAGTGGTTCTCCACCTGTGATTTCAACAAGCCTAATAGAACAATCCTTTGATTTGATAAATGATAAAATATCCTCAACTGCAATCTCTTCACCTTCATAGTAAGCATATGTGGTATCACAGTATAAACACCTTAAATTACAACCCATCAACCTTATGAAATGACATAGTAATCCTGCATAAGATGATTCCCCTTGAATACTTGTAAAGATTTCGCAAATCTTCATATCCTAAACCCTGCGTCAATTACCTTTCCGTTTAGATCATATATTACCTTTGCACTGAAACGATTGCCTGCCATGTAAGCATATGCAAGGTCTCTCCATATGACGATAATTCTTTTATCCTCTCTAATTACCTCTGCATATGGGAAGGATGCAAAATATAGAAAATTCTCAATAACTTTATTTTTCCTTGATAACTCTATCATAGGGTCCGTGAAATTAAGTTTAAACAACTCAACTTTGACAACTCTCTTTGAAAATATATCAACAATACCAATGGCAACCTCATTCGAACTTTTTGTCAAAAAAGACCATGTAAGAAAGTCATTTGGCAATGGGTAAACCTTGTAAATATTGGCATCTATGTTCTTTTTTAGTAATGCCCTTGCCTCTTGCTGAAAAAAGTAGCGAGATACAAAGACAGAAGTAACCAAAAGAAGACTCAATAGGGCAATCAGACTTGCCTTCTTTTTGTTTATAAGCCCTGCAATAAATGAAATAAGTAATGGTAAAGAGACCCAAGGCTCAATGATAAAATTGATCTCAAAGCCATAGCTATTCCAATCAAGGGGACTAAGTGCCTTTGTTCCATATTGATTTGATAAGTCAAACAAGATATGAAGACCATAACAAACAAAGGCTATAAAAAAGGCCTTTATAAATCCTATCTTATTTTTGAATATAAAGGCCAATATTAGTGATATTAAGACAAGTGCAAGAAAACCATGGGTTATTCCCCTGTGATACCTTAATAACACATCGGTTCCCCAGATCTTCGTAATGTAATCTATATCAGGTAGTATGGAGGCAATTATAGCAAGTGTAAGGGCGATATTTTTTTTGTTAAAAAATGCCTGTTTTACTGCAATGCCTGCAAGGCTATGTGTGATTGGGTCCATATGGACAATAATCTATCATTTAATCGCCTTTACGGTCAAAGTTTATATAAAACCCAAAATCAGCGATAGAACTGAGAACTTAACAAAATCAAGTAGGAAGGGTTGGTCCTTAAAATAGCGATAGGAAGGGCTATTTTAGGGCAAAAAACCCCTCCTTTTGATAGAAGGGGCAAAATCATGTCTTTAAATTTGTTTTTCTTGTTTTTTCTTTAATTCCTCTGATTTTTTGATGAGCTTATTTTTTGTATCATCTCTAAATCTTTTTAGTTTATCAACAAGATGGGGATATTTAATTGACAAGATTGAACAGGCAAGATATGCAGCATTTTTTGCACCATCAATGGCAACTGTTGCCACTGGTATCCCCGGTGGCATTTGAACAGTTGAATAAAGAGAATCTATTCCATTTAAGGCACCTGACTTTATAGGTACACCTATTACAGGCAGAGTAGTGTTAGCTGCAACGACTCCTGCAAGATGTGCCGACATTCCTGCACCTGCAATGATTACCTCAATTCCATTGTCTCTTGCCGATTTTGCTAATTGTGCAGTCTCATCGGGCAATCTATGGGCAGAACTAATTGCAATATCATAAGGGACTTCAAACTCTTTTAAGACCTCTACAGCCTTTTCCATTACAGGTAAATCACTATCACTACCCATCAAAATAAGCACAAGGGACTTAGATTTCATTATATTCCTCCTAATCTCATTTCTCTTAATCTTGCAATCCTTTCTTCAATAGGCGGATGGGTGCTAAATAATTTTAACAGACCACCACCTGAAAGTGGATTAACTATAAACATGTGTGATGTTGCAGGATTTGCCTGAAGTGGTATTTGTTGGGAGGCAAGATGTAGCTTATTGAGAGCACTTGCAAGATAGCTAGGGTTACCACAAATCTTTGCACCAGTTTCATCAGCACCATACTCCCTTGACCTTGATATTGCCATCTGCACAATCAATGCGGCAATAGGACCAACAATCATCATCACAATTGCAGCAATGGGATTACTCCCTCCTTCATCATCATTACTTCTACCACCAAATATTGCAGCCCACTGTGCCATCTGTGCAAGATAACTTATGGCACCTGCTATAGTTGCTGCTATAGTGCCAACAAGGATGTCCCTATTTTTTATATGGGCAAGTTCGTGGGCAATCACACCTTCAAGTTCTTCACGAGTTAATATCCTCATAATGCCAGTGGTTACAGCAACGGTTCCATGAGCAGGATTTCTTCCAGTAGCAAAGGCATTTGGCTGATCCTCGTCAATGATACATACCTTTGGCATTGGTAATCCCGCCCTTTGAGATAGTCTCCTAACCATTGAATACAAGACAGGTTGTTCACCCTCAGATACCTCTCTTGCACCATACATCTTAAGGACTATCTTGTCACTGAACCAATAAGTAATAAAATTCATAATAAATGCCATAAAAAGCGCTATGGTCATACCAGATTTTCCACCTAAAATAGCACCAAAACCAATTAGCATTAATGTGAGCGTAACCATCAATACCATTGTTTTTAAACCGTTCATTTTCAAACCTCCTTTTTTGTTTAGACTAAAAGACCTTTACCACTTAGTTGGTAAAGGTCTTGCTTGTTAGTTATGGATACTAACTGATAGCCCCGATCCATTTATGGATGTGTTGACGAAGACTATCAAGTAGCTACTCCCCTTTAAAATCTATAACTATTTTAACTGAAATCAAAGACAGTCGTCAAATTCCCAAAAATAGCAATAGGAAGGGCTGTTTCGGAATTTTTATAATCGACGATTTCATTTTAATTTTGCTTCATTTTTTATGATGCTGTGCCTTTTGTTAAAGTTTCTCAAGATTTCTTTTATAAGGTGTCGTATAAAAATTCCTCACCAACCCTTCCTATCTTACTTGCTGATTTTATTAAGCTTTTTAGTTCTATCGCCGATTTTGGGAAATTTTTCAGAATAATTATCTTTCAATCAACCCTTTTCCATGTCTCATCAGGATTATAAGTTGTCATTGACTTTACAATTTTTGCAGTGTCTTTGCCGAGGTCTTTTTCATATACAATGTCTGATTGGTTTACTTGAAAGGTCATAATACCAGAACTGCCATATCTTGCAGGCCAGGCAACAAGGGCAAAACCAAGCATCATATTGCCATTGACCATATAGTCATATGCTCCACCTGGGGCATTACTGCCTTGTGCCTTAAGTATCCTGTAGTAATATCCAAAATAGGGTTTAGGACTTCTTTTATACTTTTTCTCGATACTATACCCCGCCTTTGCAATAAAAGGTCCTAAAGGACTTTCGTCCTCTCTTTCTTTACTATCCCAATATAACCCATCTTTTTTACCCTTTGAACTCAATAATTTCTGGGCAAACTCTTTTATGCCATCACCATCTCTGTCCTTAGAGGCATACTCTCGTTGTGCCAAGACATAGGCATGAAGGACCTCAATAACCTTTAGTTCATTTCTACCAATCTTTCGCCTTAGGATCTCTTCTTTCCCTGCCATTGTGTCAAAATACCATTTATCACCCCTCTTGACCAAAGGTATAGGGAATCTAAAGTCATCTTCTCCTGTTGTTAGCACCATCATATTTTGCCCTTTTTCTTCAAGTTTATGTTTTTTATCATAGGACTGAAGGAATTTACTTATCGCCTGTTTATCTTCTTTTTTGTCACCTGTGGAAATAACAGATTTGTATCCCCTACCTAAGATTAAACGGAGTTCCTTCCTGTCGTCCTTTCTCAATGCATCTATAAATGATATGACAGCTACTTCAGGAACTTCAAACCCCCTTTGCTGTCCTGCAAAGGCATTAGATTGGCAACCAATTAATATGCAAAAAACAATGATTGCCAAAAAAATAATATTCCTTAAGATTAATAATTTTTTGTAGCAATTATCTTTCATATCTATCTTCTTCCTCCAGGTCTTGATCCTGACCAATTGTGACCACCAAATGAATGTTCATTAAACATTTCCCTTTTTGATGAGCTAAATTGACCTCTTTGACTTGCACGATTTTCAATCTCTCCACTGCCAGAGCCAGAAAAGGCACTTACCCTATTACCTCGTTCTCTCATTTCTCTTTGAGCCCCAAAATTTGAACCTGAAATGGCTTCTCTTCTATTATCCATTGAAGAACCTTGACTCATTGAACCAAAGTCTCTCCTTGACAGATTTTCGTTAAATCCACGAGCCTCACGATTAGGTTGAATGTTTCTTGAGGAAAATTGTCCATATTGCCTTGCTGTATTGCTGTCTCTATAGGCAACACCCCTTCTGTGTTCACCGTCATGTTGCCACCTACCCTGAAAAGATTGGTATTTTTGCTCGTATTTTGTCCTGTTGATGAACTGGTTATATTGTATGTTTTGATTGATATTTATATTTACATTACCTCCCCACCAGTTACACCTACCCCAAGCATATCCCCAAGCAGTCCCAATTACAAAACCTGTCCCAAAGTAAAAGACTGCAGTGCTTATGTAGCCAGGTGGGTAATAATAAAAGGGTGGATAGGCAGGATAAGCCCATACCCCATAAACCACTGTCGGATTATAAACAGGCACATAAATAACTTGTGGGTTTGACGGTTCAATTATTATGGTTTCTTTTTCAAATATAACTTTTTGTTCCTTTGTTGACTTTAGGTTGCCTGCAGAATCAGCCTTTCTCCTTAGGGATTGAATACTATCCATAACTGCCTTTTCATCAGCAAGAAAGGCATCTCCAAGGTTTTGTGTCCAATCAAGTTTGTCACTCATCATTTGTAATACCTGAGGGAAATTTACGAGTGATTTTACACTTGGATCCCAATTTTGTTTTTCAAGTTCCTGTGCTAAGGTATCACCTTTTAAGTCTTTATTAGCCCTTACCCACCTATCAGCCTTGACGATCTCAAGGGGATAGGTAGATGCCATGAGTATTTGTGAAATCAAGGCATCAGGATACAAGGCAATAGGTGCTGTAATCTGCTCTAACTGCTCTCTTGAAAAGGACTTTTGTCCTTCATTTTGAGCAAATGTCCAATTTGGCAGGATTAGTAAAAAAGATATAAACAACACCAAAATTTTTTTTGAAAATTGCTTCATGGCCTCCTGTCTCCTCCTCATTGTCTTATTTATTAAAAAGCTTCTTATCCTCTCCTTCTTTTTTAAAAGATAAAAGGATAACTATTGAACGGGCTTTGACTTTGTATTTTTTTCCATTAAAGGGCTTTGCATCGTGCCATAATGAGATGTCATGAGGTGGATTAAGAGATGTGTCAATCCAGAGCAGCCATTGCTTACCATTAAATTCCGATGCATTAGGTATCTCAAAGATCAGGTCTTCCCAATAGGCATTTGCAATCATGTGAAATATTAATCTGCCTGTTAAACTTACTATTGTTACTGCAATAGAATGAGAATAGTAAGACCAATCTGGTTCATAAATCTTTACCCCATGCCAAACTATCTTTGAATGACTCAACATCTGATTAAGGGAAAGACCTGGGTCGTCAACCGATACATCCCTCTTCAATCGCCCTGAGTTTAGATGTTGAACAAACCTTACGAGTCCATAATTTTTTTCATAAAGACTCCAGTCCATCCAGCTTATTTCATTGTCATGTATATAGGCATTGTTATTACCTTGTTGAGTTCTTCTAAACTCATCTCCCATAAGTATCATAGGTGTGCCTATGGATAAAATGTTGATAGTGTGAAAATTTTTAATCTGTTGTATCCTTATTTGCTCAATATTAGGATCATCTGTCTCCCCCTCAACACCATAATTGAAGCTGTAATTAGCATCAGTTCCATCCCTGTTATCCTCTCTATTTGCCAAATTATGTTTTTCGTTGTAAGATACAAGATCATTAAGTGTAAAGCCATCATGACAGGTTACAAAATTAATGCTTTGTTCAGGTTCTCTTTCTTTATATCCGTAAATATCAGGACTCCCAAGCACCCGTGATGCAAAACTAATCACAGAGCCATTGTCTGCCCTTAAAAATTTCCTGACATCATCACGAAATCTACCATTCCACTCCTTCCAGCTATCACCAATAAAACTCCCCACTTGGTAAAGACCTCCTGCATCCCACGCCTCTGCAATGAGTTTGACCCCTGACAAAACAGGATCTGTCTCAATGTCCCATAAGACAGGTGGATTAGCCATGGGTCTGCCTTTGTTATCACGAGTAAGAATGGCTGCAAGGTCAAATCTGAATCCATCAATATGCATTTCCTTAACCCAATAATGTAAGCTGTCTATTATCATCCTTTTTACAAAGGGATTACTTGCATCAAGGGTATTACCACAACCAGTGTAATTACCATAAGTGCTCTTGTCCTCATTTAAAATATAATAGGCATCATTTTGAAAACCCTTAAATGAAAGAGTTGGTCCAAACTCATTACCCTCTGCTGTATGATTGTAAACAACATCTAATATTACCTCGATTCCTGCATGGTGTAATGCCTTTACCATGTCTCTAAATTCATCAAGCACGGCAAGGGGCGATTTGTCAGAACTGTAAAAGGGATGTGGTGCAAAAAAACTAATCGGCGCGTAACCCCAATAGTTTTTTAAACCCTGAGGTGCATCGTATTCGTCAAAATGAAATACGGGCATAAGTTCAACTGCAGTTATACCAAGCTCCTTTAAATAGGGTATTTTATGGATCAATCCTGCATAGGTGCCTCTCTTTGATTCAGGAACTCCAGAATTAGGGTTTGCCGTGAATCCTTTTACATGAAGCTCATAAATTATAGTCCTTGCAAAAGGTTGTTTAAGTGGCGTATCACCTTGCCAGTCATATTTGCTTGGACATGCGACCACACTTTTCATAGCGTATTTACAGTTATCACCTGGCATGATTGCCATTTCACGACAATAACCCTTAGGGATAGCTACTGCCTTGCCATAAGGGTCAAGGAGAATCTTATTGTGATCAAATCGAAACCCTTTTTCTGGTTGAAAGGGACCATAGACACGATAGGCATAAATCTGACCAATAGGGATATTCGGGACAAATACATGCCAATAATGGTAAGTTTTGTTTCTTCTTGGGTCAAGGGTGATTATGTGATAGGGCTTTATATCTTCTACATCTTCAAAAAAAAGCAACTCTACCTTGCTAGCACTCTTTGAAAAGACGCAGAAATTTACACCTTCTGGTGAATATGAAGCACCTATTGGGTAACTACTACCTCTCATTACATACATATAAACTCATCTTCTTGAGGGTAAATATTCATTACATATAATAGCAATTTAATTAAAATTAATCCAAAATTTTTGCCTTTTGGAGAATAAATAAACCGAATCAAATATGATGGTTTAATTTATCAGCACATAAAATATCCTAATCATAAATATCAGGTGCTACAAAATTCCAAAAAACAGCGATAGAACTGAGAACTTAACAAAATCAAGTAGGAAGGGTTGGTGAAAAATTTTATACGACACCTTATAAAAAAATCTTGTGAAACTTTAGCAAAAGGCATTGTATTATAAAGAATAAAGCAAAATTAAAATGAAATCGTCGATTATAAAAATTCTGAAGCAGCCCTTCCTATCGCTATTTTTGGGGACCAGAACAAAAAAGCCGATTAAATCTGCTCTTAACTTCTCCTATCGATTAATAAGCAAAGCCCTCTAATCAGTGGACAGAGTGACTTTTACCGTTTCAATTGGTTATAGCTTATGCCTGCACATAAATAATCTCCCTAAAATTCTCAATTATCATTCTTCTTTTTTATCTTTCACATCCCACCACATCACATAGATTTCTCTGGTGGTCTGGGCTTTGATTATGCCTTGCTCCGAGATGCCGTTAAAATAATCTTGAATTATATCCTTGTGTTTTTTCTGCAAGTTCACAAATATCCTGAAGTAATCTTCATACTGCGTTATAAGTTGTTGCGCCAACTTTTTAAATTTGATTCTATATTTGAAGATTCGAAGCTGCGGTCTGAAGCCGCTTGTATATAGAAAATTGAATGGGTAGATTACGCGAAAGCCTTCGGAAATAAAAGGCTTGCCGGCAATCATCTTCCAAAGATCATTTCTAATTTTGAAGCTAAAATCATCAATCCTCGAAAAAGTTATAACGCAGGCAAACTTTATAGCAGCCTTGTTCATTTTTAAGAGACTTGAAGCATCATTGATCGCAGGGGAAAAAGCCGCTAATACAAGATCAAACTCTTCATTGTAATTGCAATCTTGCCATTTGCAGCACAAAGTGTCGATATTATGTATCTTTCTTTCTCTTGCCTCACTTAAAAGATTGTCTAACATCCTTTGGGCTTGATCTATCGCTGTAACGTGAAAGACATTTTTTGCAATCGGGATGCTATAAGTGCCTGGTCCAGCGCCGATGTCAAGAACCCTGCTTGTGTTTGAAATCAAACCCTCTTTCTTAATGGCGGATACAATTTGATTAATAAGTTTGCTATCCTGTCTGACATTTTCGAGATAGTTATCGCTGATACTGTTCCAGAAATCGAGCCATTTGTCGTCATTAACCTGATTGACAAGAACTGTGGATCGTGCTTTTGCTTCATCCCATGCCTTAGACCAAAACTCAGGAGTCAAAAGAGGTGTTTTGTTAATTTTTTTGCCCATAATTATTAATCCCTTACCTCAAATGTCAAAGTAGCCCAGAAGCTTTCCCAATCAATTTCCGGGAGCTTTTTTGAAGGTATCATATGGATAGTGTGTATAAACCATTTTCCTGAACTGCCCAGTTTAATTTTAGCAGCGCCATTTTCGTCAGTCTGCGTTGTATAAGGATATTGTGAGCTGCCATAGGATATTGTGGTAAAACTTAGAGGCTTTCCTTCACATAAAACCTTAACCACAAAAATATCCCCTGCTTTTAAGCGCATAGGCTCAATCTCAGGGATTATCTCTATCTTATTGCCAGAGGGTTTCTTGAAGAAATTTAAATTATCTTTTATATCTCCAACTTGAAGGATGGTCTTTGCGTAATGGGTGTATTCTTCCTTATAAATATCCTTGTGAAATCTTTGTGTTTCTATCAGGTTCAATATCCCTGCTAAATTCTCGTGCAAAAGATAAGATTTAAACCTTTCGGCTTCAAGGTCGATAATTCGTGTTTTTAAAGCCATATTGATTACGTAAGACCCGTCTTTTAATCCTGACATCTCAAAGACGAGCGACTTATCTTTTACACTGAAATCTTGAATTTCAATCTCTTCATCCATGCTTGAAACCTTACAGCTTTTAATTCTTTCAGGTGATATCGCCGCATCGCTTTCCAAGAAATTGTCGGTCAGATTGCAGTAAAACCTTGCGGTATCACCGCTTTTTATAACAAATGCATCAGGTGTTAAAAAAAATCTATGATACATAGCACAGCTTTCCTCCGTTATGGTGTTAATTTTTCAAGCCTGGATATGGTATCCCATAAATCTTTCTATAAAAGTTGTCTGCCGTCTTGACCCAGTCTATGCCCAACTCAGGATATATCTTAGCAGCATACCAGCAAAGCAGTAAGACAACTTTTGGAGTATAGAGACCTCCGATGTAATATGAATTCTGATATACCCTTCTGTTTTTGACAGCGTTAATGTTTTGCAATCTTGGGTTTTCGATTATGTCTTTGGGCTTCATCCTCCCAAGATGTGAAATAGTAATAACATCCGGATTCCATGCGATTATCTGTTCTAATGAGACAGTAGCCACAAATTGTCTTATGTCACCAGCAACATTTTTACCCCCGGCAAGCACCCTTATATCTTCCTTACCCCAATCACCCGCAATAACAGTAGTAATATCATTGCCGCTGACAGTTAAAACCCTCAAGCGCTTTTCATCTGGAATTTTCTTTGTTTTCTGCTTTACCATATTAACAATGCCTTTCATGTGATTGACCATGTCTTCAGCCTTTTTTTCATTATTGAAAATCTTACCCATGAGCCTAATAGTCTCGTAATTATCCTCAAGACTCCTCACTTTAATAAGCACGACCGGCACACCAAAAGCCTCGATTCTCTCTACTAATGATGACTTCAACCTAAAACCTACTTCACCTCCTAATGCTATAACGACATCGGGCTTTACAGAGAGCAATTTTTCTATATTAACATCGCTCTCAGATTCTGATACTACAGGTATATTTCTGAAAGCTGGAATTAGCTCTTCTAAAAGGGGACTTGAGTCTCTTAGCTTTATTCTTCCTGCTATTTTGTTGATACTTCCTAAATAGTTAATAGCTTCAATACAGACATTAGTCAAAACTACAACCCTTTGGACATTGATGGGTATCTTGAGCTGCCTGCCGTCGCCATCTATCACAGTCTTGGTATTGGCAAAGGTAAGGGAAGGTAAAAAACACAAAATCAGAATACAAATAAAAATCAAGCTGAACTGCCTTGTCACTTTAAAATCCCCCCTCTGCCCAACTTTTGTAAAGTCATGGAAGCGAAAGACATTGTATCAAGAGACTCTTTTACTAAAGAGAGTTAATAATCTCTAAAACTTCATAGTCCACAATAAGGAAACCGAGCGTGGCTCTCCAAGAACGAACTGGGAGCCAGTGTACGAGCTTGCAGCATATACACGATCTGTAAGATTGTTGCCGCGCAATGTCCAATCCCCTATCTTTGTCTTCCATGTAATCCATGCGCCTAATGTTGTGTATGCATCCATCCAGACGGTATTAGCTGAATTAGCGCTACGCTTGCCAACATGACGGACATGTGTGCCGATTTGCCAGTCTGTAAAAGGCTTATATGTTATCCATAGATTGCCAACTTTTTCAGGCACATTAGGGGGTAAATTGCCAGCTCTTGAGACGGACCTGCCTGAAACAGATTCATTAAAGACATCATATTCTGAATTCAAAAGCGCACCATTTGCCTCTACTGTTAGATCTTTGATAGGACGGACAACAACTGCCAACTCTACACCCTTTGAAGACTGTTCGCCTATTTGAATGACAAGCCCGGGGTTATTCGTGTCACGGGTTAGTATATCGCTGCGTTTAAGGTTAAACCATGCCAATGTAGCCTCGCCAATGTTGCCCGGCAGGTTGCCTTTCACCCCAAACTCAACCTGTTTTGCTCGTGTAAGCCCATACCCTTGTTGAGCAGGAGTTAGAGTCACTATTTGAGCAGGTGGTTCTAAGGCGTTTCCGTGCTGGGCATATAAAGTAACACTTGGCAGAATGTCATAAAGAAGCCCAAGCCTGTATGAACTGCCTGACCAACGTTTGTTAAAACTCGTTCCATCCCTCAGATTGCGCGAACTCATATTAATCTTGTCGTGGCGCCCGGAGAAGGTAAACTTTAATTCTTTTGTTAAATCAATATAGTCTTCCAAGAAAAAGGCAGCATTATTTACATAAGTCTTTCTTGTAGGCAGATACGGTGATTGACTGCTGAAAATTCCGGGTATTGGGTTTAAAAAATCAACTGTATCGCTGCCTGCAAATGGAGAATTATTGTCCCGCTGGTGGCGATTACGCGATAAGTCAATGCCCACAAGCAAACGGTTGCGGATGCTGCCGATATTATTAGTGATTGAGAATTCAGAACGGTTGCCCATTATATTCTGATAGTGAGTGATATGAAGAAAATCTCCTCTTGCAACTAAGCCGGTTGACGGATTGTAGGTATATACCTCAGTGTTATACCAGAAACGTTCTTCGATATTAAAATACGACTCATTCCGAATGATTATATCTTTTGTAGGTTTATTCTCAATCTTGAGGCTTAACCAGTTGACGGTTTTATCGAGATGGTCGTTTTCAACATTATAGTTTTTGTATCTGACGCGTTTATCAATCTTTCCGTTCACTATAGGAGTTCCAAAATATCCCTCTGCGTCGTCCTTATATCTCTCGCCCGTGAGGGTTATCTTGAGTTGTTCGGTTACGATAAGGGCTATTTGTCCTGATAAATGATAATAATCATAAGAGGAACGGTCAACAAATCCAAAAGAGCCTTTATCTGCTGACATATAGCTGGCATCGAAACGATAGAAAAGAGAGTCGCCATGCTTGCCCCCTATACCAAAACCCGCCGTCTTGGTATCCCATCGGTCATAAGACAACAATAATTCCTTCTCTTCACGACCGTCAGCCTTTTTTGTTAGATAGTTAATGGCGCCAGCCATCGAACCGAGCCCGTGCAAAATAGAAGAAGGACCTTTCAGCACCTCAATGCGTTCATAATTGAATGTTCCTCTGGGAGACATAGCTAATCCAGGATACCTGAATCCGTTATAAAGAATCGGCAGTCCTAAAATATTATCAAAGCCCCTCATGAAAGCCCTGATAATCCCAAAAGAATGGCTCACTGCTACGCCTGCTGAGTTTTCTAGGGCTTGAAGGGCAGTGGTCTGTCCCCTTTCACGCATTAGTTCCTTAGTTATAATGTCAACACTCGCAGGAATTTCTCTTATGGTTAAATCAAGCCCGCTTCCAACTGAGGCAGGCAGTTCAAGAGGCAGCCCTGAGGCTATAGGGGTAGCTTCTACTTTAATCTCCTCAAGAGTTGCCTCCTTCTGGGGTTCTTTCTTAGCCTCCTCAGCAGATGCAGAAAAAACTAATACTAAAGACACTAAAGACAAAAGACAACATCCCAACAACATAAACAACATTCTCATAAAACCTCCTCCTTTAATATTTCGTCGTATTGTCAAAAGTTATTTCCCCTCTCCCTCCCCCCTCAAGGTGGAGGGTAACTTTTATATTTCAATATGTTTTAAAACACTTTTTCATAGAACTTTTGACCCTGCCTTTTTTAGTGGATAGTGAATACTATCCACTATCCACTATTTATATGCTGTTAATAAAGGCATACAAACAAAAAAAGCCATGAAAGCATCACCTTCTGGTGAAAAGCCTTCATGGCTTTGGTTTATTTATCGAATATAACTATTTCCCGAACTTCAAGTTCAGGTTTGCAAATTTACCATAAATGCCGCCTTTTTTGCAATACTACCAGGGCGCTCTATTGCCTCTATTTCTTTCATATGTAAGACTGCAAGCCAGACAAATATCTAAATAATTTAAGCCTAAAAACAAAAATATTTTATATAATAGCATATGCTTAAAGAATGACTGGTGCATAAAGGATGCCTCGATAGCCTTTTGCTATCTCTTTTGCCAGAATTCAGGTTTGAGAACCTGCAATTTATCTTTCTGAAAATGTTTGGTTGACAAAATTAATTTCCTCCTCTTTTATATTTGTGGACAGATGAAGTTTAAGTTGTTTTGACTGATGCTCTGAACTTGGCAGCCATAAACGTATTCGATATTTTCCCTTGTAATAATATCCTTAACATCTCCTTCAAAAACTATCTTGCCGTCTTTTAATAAAATGGCTTTGTCAGCGATAAGCATCGCAAGGTTTGGGTCGTGAAGGGTCATGACAACGGTTAAGCCTTTGTCTTGAGAGAGTTTCTTTATAATGCGAAGGACTTCGGTCTGGTGTTTTATATCAAGATTAGAAGTGGGCTCATCTAAAAGAAGGACATCCGATTCTGAACATAATGCCCTCGCTATCAAGCACATTTTCCTCTCTCCGCCGCTTATTTGGGTATAAATCCTGTCGCCAAGATGCGAGATTCCGATGGAATCAAGAAGCTCAATACATTTCTCAACATCCTCTCTTTTTGGGGTTGAAAACAAACCTATATAAGGAACCCTTCCTAATAAAACTACGTCTAACACAGTATAAGGGAAGGAAGTGCGGTGTTCCTGGGGGACATATGAGACATACCTTGCAGTTTCATGTCTTTTCAGCGAAGATACATCTTTACCATTAATATTAACACTTCCTTCAGCAGGTCGTAAGAGTGAGTTTATGCATTTTAAAAGAGTGGTCTTGCCGCTACCGTTTGGACCCAAGAGAGCTACAACCTCACCCTTTATGATAGATATATTAATATTTTTAAGGATTTGTATTTTTGGGGTATAAGAAAAACTAAGGTTTTCTATCCTAATCATTCCCATGCGCCTCCTTTGGTTTTTCTTATCAGGTAGGCAAAAAACGGAGCACCAAATAAGGTTGTCAGAACCCCTACAGGCAGCTCAAAACCAGATGCCGTTCTGACTGCATTATCTGCTGCAAGCAGGAGTGTTGCCCCAAGAATTGCGGACAAAGGCAGGACCAGACGATTGTCGCTTCCTATCAGCATCCTTACTATGTGAGGAACCATCAAGCCTATCCATCCGATAATGCCTACAACGCTAACTGCAGCAGCGGTTGTGAGTGTTGCTGTTACTATAAGTGATAACTTCAAACTCCCGACATTTATACCAAGCGCCTTTGCCTCTTCATCCCCCATTGATAGGGCATTAAGCCTCCAGCGCAATAGAAACAATAAGATTGTCCCGCATAAAATCCAAGGCCCGGACCACGCAATATCCTTCCATGAAGCTGCTGTAAAGCTTCCCATAAGCCACACTACAATTCCATGCAGTTTTTCCGGCTCTACGATATACCTGATTATATAGTTGCCTGCAGTAAAAATAGCAGTTGTGATAAGCCCTGAGAGAACCAAAGATAATACACTCGATTCGCCCTTGACCCTAGATAAAGAAACTGTCATAGAGACAGCTAATATCCCAAATACAAACGCCATTGGCTGCACTGGAAAACGCTCTCCAAGGAATGCCATAGATAGACTTGCTCCGAATGCCGCTCCGCTTGACAGCCCTAATATATATTCACTGACAAGGGGATTTCTGAATGCCGCCTGAAAACATGCGCTCGCTACAGATATTGCACAGCCGACTAATAGGGCAAGGAGAATTCTTGGTATTCTTATATCAAAAAGGATGTTATTTTCAATTGAAGAAACCGAGGAATGAGAGAAAATTTTATTGGCTATTACCTTTAAAACTACATCCGGTGAGAGATGATATGCACCTATAAAGAGCGATATAAAAGGGGTTAAGATAAATAAAAAGCATAATATGAAGACAATTAACCTTCTATTCTTTAGGACCATAATAAGGCATCCCATAGAATTTTCTGAAGAAATCGTCAGCAATCCTGACCCAGTCTATACCCAACTCCGGATAAAATTTTGAGGCGTGCCAAGCCTGAAGTAAAACCACACGAGGGGTGAAAAGCCCAGCTATGTGATAAGGATGTTTATATACCCTCTTATTTTTAACGGCATTGATATTTTTAAAGTGGGGGTTTTCATAAATATCCTTTGGGTTGTATTTTGCAGCTACAGAAATCGTGATTACATCGGGATTCCATATAGATATCTGTTCTGACGATACCGTCGTCATAAATTGCGGGATTTCTGATGCGACATTAATCCCGCCTGCAAGCACCCTTATGTCCTGATCGCCCCAATAGCCTCCAGCGATAAAATTTGGGTTATTGCCCGATACATAGAGAGCCTTAACCCTTTTTGAGGGAGGTATCTTTTTAAGCTTTCCCTGAACCTCATTAAAAACTCTTTTCATATGTTGAATCAATTCCTGAGCCTTTCTCTCGTTTTGAAATATTTTTCCAAGAAGCTCTATAGAGTAATAGTTCTCATCGAGGCTTTTTAAATTCAATAGAATCACAGGTATCCCATAACCCTCTATTCTCTCAACTGTCTGATTAGACATGCCTACAATCGTATGTTCTGGTCCCATAGTAATTAGAATATCAGGTTTTAAGGCAAGTATTGCCTCAAGGTTTACTGTTGCAGTAGATTGAGCAACGACAGGGATTTTCTTTAACTGCGGTATCAACACGGGCATTAACTGACTATCTCTTATACCCTGACTAATGCCAACAACTTTATCTATTGCGTTAAGTATATAAACCGTCTCAATGCATGTGCCGCTTAAGACGACTGCCCTCTCAACCCTCTGAGGTATTTTGACAGTCCTGCCTTCAGTGTCAATAACTGTTCTATAAGAGGCTTTCAGGGAGTTTGGGTATAGAAAAATAATTGTTAATACTATTATCAAAAAAATTTTTCTCATAAAGTAAAATTGTTTTCTTCTCTATCGAGTGAATAAAATCCCCTTAAATAATGGGAATTCCCCCTTTGTTAAGGGGGGAATTAAAGGGGGTTGTTCCCCCTTAATTCCCGAAAATAAACGTGGTTGAGTTTTACCCATTCAATATGAGAAAGAGTCATAAAGTATTTATACTAAGGCAAAACCGCCACCCTTGGACTCTTCGACAGGCTCGGGGTGACAGTTTTGACTCTTTTGTAAACCGAAGAAACTTTAATTCTATTATCTAAAACTTCATCTTTACCTCTCCAAAATACGACCTTCCTGCGGCTTTTGGACCTACATAATACTCCCTGTCAAATATATTATTGACCGAAAATGACACCGTCGCCCATTTAGCAATCTTATAAGACGCCTTTGCATCAGCAACAAAATGAGGGTCATAAGAGTTGTAAACATTATTAGTTGTATCTGTGTTAGCTGAATTTAAGAAGATTTTGCTCTTATACCGTCCGAATGCAGAGGCTAAAAAAGGTCCCTTCTCAAAATCCACACCGCCATTAAACATAAACTTAGGCACATCTGTCAATCTTTTGCCTACTGTGTTGGGCAATGATTTGTTCTCTCTTATCTCGGTATCATTAATTGTAAAATTACTGAATAGCCTAAATCCATTCTCAAGCCTCTGCTCTGCCTCAAACTCAATGCCCCTGCCCCTTGCCTTTTCAACATTCATCCATTTTAGATTCATAGCATCAATTTCCACATTGTGGATAAAATCTTTCATGTGATTTTCAAAGTAAGTTACTCCGACTTTCGCGCCTTTCCATAGCGCCTGCTCAACGCCTATGTCCCACGAGATAGATGATTCAGGCTTTAGATCTGGATTGCCCCAGTTGGTCTTGAGATCTGCCCTCAAGAAAGTTCCGTAAAGTTCTGCAATCACAGGAGGTCTGAAAGCCTTGCCAAAGGATGTCCTCAATATTGTTTTTTCAAGTGGCTTATAGACTAATGCCGCCTTTGGGCTAAGGGAATTCTTACTTTTTGGTGCATGAGAAATCGGATAGCCTGCCTTGCCAATGTCGTTATCATAACCATCAAATGTCTTCCACCAGTCATGCCTTAAGCCAATGTATGCAGTAAGATTATTGAAAAGCATAATCTCATCTTGAACAAAAAGGGCGTAAGTATTTGATTTTCCCCTTGTGTGATAGACCATGTTAGTTATAGATTCCTTATCTCTCCAGTTCGTGAGATTATATCTCTTTATCTCCGCCCAATCATGCTTAAAAGAGGCTCCGAATGTCAGTAGTTGATTTTTAAAAATCGGTTTAGTAAAAAGAAGTTCCGCTGTATAACCCTCGCTTGGAGAATGAGATAAAACTGCAGGACCTCCTGTCCGGGTTGCAGTTGCTCCGTGTGTTGCATGTCGTCTTCTTTGAGCGTCAATAAGCCCTAATGAAAGCTTTGCCTTTATATCAGAAATCTCTGTCTCATAGCTCATATTGTAAAAATTTATCTCGCTGCCCATTGAAGGCGTCATAATAAAAGATGATTCCCTGACTGTGCCATAACTCCATACAGGATTGCCTGCACTGTCTTTAAGATAGGTTTTTGCGCCATCGCCCCAGATATCCCATTCAAGACGGGTTCTCACAAATAGGAGATTAAGTCTTGATGTCTTAGAAAAGTCGTATCCTATTTTAGCCGTGATTTTGTCATCCCACCAATCGTTGTCACCTCTGTCACCGATTAAATAACGCACTGCTCCAAATTCATTTCGAGTCTGAGTCCAGCCTGTAATTCCATCAGGAGGCTTAGCAGCCTGAACATTAAAATCCGTTACGAAATTTTTTGCGCTGTTATACCCATAGCTTAAAAAGATGCTCAGCTTATCGAAAAGCTTATCACCATAGGAGATATAAAATCTTCCAATATTAGGCGCTGCCTCATCGCCGCTTAAGCTTGAGCCATATCCTGTTCTTATCATGAACTCCCTTTTTTCAGGCGACTTTGTGAGCAGATTTACTACACCGCCCATCGCATAACCGCCGTAAAGACTTGAAAATGGACCCCTCACAACCTCAATCTTTTCTAAATCCTCAGGCGCATAAGCAGCAAATCTCACACCGCCGTTTAAGGGTTCATTAAGCGGCATCCCGTCCATTAAGACCAAAGTCCTTCTTTGACCGGGTATGCCCCTTAGAGTAACAGTAGGCCATGTTGTCATATAGCTCCTATGCTGCCTGTAAACAACACCGGGAATAGTATCAACTGCCTGATCTACTGTTAAGACATTTCGCTTTTCAATATCTTTTTGAGTAATAACAGTAGTGCTTGCAGGGACATCAACGAGTTCCTTTGGGCTTTTTGTTGCTGTAACTACAATCTCTTCAAGCTTGGATTCTTTTTTCTCCTTTTCAGCTTCCTTCTTTTCGTCTGCCCAAAGAACGACTGTAGAAGAAAGCAAAAAACACAGCATTAGACAACTTAAAACCAAAAACTTTAACATATCTAAACCTCCTTTTTTTGCTCCCCTCTTTGAAAAAATCATGATAGGGAGGTGTCTTAAGCGTTTTGTCCATAAAAAAAGCCATGAAAACCTCACCTTCTGGTGAAAGGCCTTCATGGCTTGATAACTATGTTTTTAAACAGTATTCTTTGCTTATTGCGCCGGCTCCGTGCCGGCATATGAATTTTCAATTAAATTATACAGAAGCTGCTCTCCTGCTGTCAAATTTAAAAAACTCTGACCTCCGAGATTCGAATTGACGATAATTAATAAACTTGACTTTAATTATTCTCGTGCTTAAAATAAATCATGTTTATAAAAAGATATTTACTTGATGAAATAATTGCTCACCTGCCAAAGAGAGAGATTACTCTAATTGTAGGACCAAGGCAGGCTGGCAAAACCACCCTCATGATGCACCTCAAGGACTATCTCGAAAAAAGGAGAGAACAGACCCTCTTTCTGAGCCTTGATTTTGAGATGGATATGCCATATTTCAAATCACAGGCTGAACTTCTGCAGAGGATAAGGCTGGAGTTTGGAGGCAAAAAAGGATATGTCTTTATAGATGAAATACAGCGAAAAGAAAATGCAGGACTTTTCCTTAAGGGTATTTATGACATGCAGACACCATATAAATTTATTGTCTCCGGTTCCGGCAGCCTTGAGTTAAAAGAAAAGATTCAAGAGTCCCTTGCAGGCAGAAAGCGGTTATGTGAACTCTACACAGTCTCTTTTAAGGAATTTGTTAACTATAAGACCTTTTACAGATATGAGGATAGACTCAGTGAGTATTTCAGTATTAAGAAAGAAGATGCGATGCATCATTTTAAAGAATACCTCAATTTTGGCGGCTATCCTGCAGTAATCCTTGAAGAGACTATTTCAGAGAAGATAAAGATAATGAATGAGATTTATCGCAGTTATGTGGATAAGGATATTACGCACCTTATAAGTCGTGATAGAATTGACACATTCAATAACATGCTCAGACTGCTTGCAGGACAGATTGGCAATATGCTGAATTACAACGAGTTATCATCAACACTTGGCATTTCCCTACAGACTGTTAAGAATTATCTCTCATGGGCGGAGAAGACATTTGTCATAAAAAGGGTTACTCCGTATTTCAAAAATATAAGAAAGGAGATAAGTAAGTCTCCCGTAGTGTATTTTACCGATACAGGGATGAGAAACTTTGCTATGCATCAATTTGGAAGGGTCATGGGGACTGAGGTGGCAGGTTTTCTTTTTCAGAATTTCGTTTACAGGTTGCTCCTTGATACAGTAAAGGATGATATGTCCACAATCCATTACTGGCGGACAAAGGATAAGGCAGAAGTGGATTTTGTGATTGATATGGTGGATAGGGTTGTGCCTGTGGAGGTAAAGTGCAGGGAAATGAAGAAGGCAGAAATAAGAAGATCAACAAGGAGTTTCATTGAGAGATATGAGCCAGATAAGGTATGGATTGTGAATCTTACTCTTAAGGCGGAGGAGAAGATTGGGAAAACAAAGATTCTTTTTATTCCATTTTTTGAACTGGTATGACTTTCTTTCCACCCCGGATGTGGGCTTAATGTGTACTTGTCAAGACTTGATCTGACTTCCTCCTTTTAATTATTTGTAAGTTTATCATGGAATAAAACACCCTTACGCTAATGCCCTTGTTTTCTACCTGATAATGAATAGAATGGGCTTCTGCCCCTGCCAAAAATAAAAAATTAGGCAAGAGCAGAAGTAAAATCGTATAGATATTTTTCCGTAATATCACTTTATCTCAAAAGTCATGTTTGCGGATATAGAGAGAAAATCGGCATCTTGATTATCTTTGAGCGGTATCTTGTAGCTTGCCACTATTATCTGTTTGCCTGATTTCTCAATGGTCACATTAGCAATCCCCTCTTTGTCTGTCTTAGTCGTTTCTTTGTGGTAACCGCCGGCATCTATAGAAGCACCTTCAAGAGGCTTCCCCTCAAAGAAAACCTTAATAGGCAATCTCTCGCCTGCCTTAATTGCAAGCGGATTTTTCATCGGGACTATCTCAAACCTCATTCCGACAGATTTTGTAAATATCTCATGCCAGTTGAAAATTGTTTTTCCATACTTTAATGAATGGCGCGCTGGTTCAACTATTTGGAGACCGGATGCTTCTTTCTTGGAAATATTTTTCCATCCATCGGTTGTCTTTAGCCAGTAGCCGCTGTCAAAAAAAACGATTATCATTGCAGGCTCAGTTTTTGGCAAAATTACAGCATCTTTTTCCCGTCTTTTTACTTCAACGGCTATTTCTTTGCCTGCTTTATCGTATGCCTTTACCTCCTTTACTTTTCCGGGATCATACGGATCAACTTTATCACCATGACCATATAAAACCACAAAGTTATCGCCCTTTTTCTCAATCCATGCATCGTGTGCCCATACATTAAAGGGAATAGAGAGTATCAAGATACAAAACATCATTATCAACGATTTCATCGTAAACCCTCCTTAAAATTTGTATTTAACTCCTGCGGTTACATCCCACTGCGGTTTTGGATCGTAACGCACCACACCAGAACTTAGGAATTGCCCTTCTGAGGCGTATTTTTCAGGATGGTGTGTTGCCTCTGCAAATAGCGTCCAATTCTTTATGTTATAAGACGCTTTGGCTAAATACCTATCAATTACGGGTCTCTGTAATGTGCCAGTAGCGTTAAGCGGAGCCTTTCCAAGCCTTTGCCAATAAAGGTCAAGCAATATTTTCTGGTCTTTGCTTAACCCTATTGTCCACTCAATCCCTGCAGAAAAATAATCTTCTGGCACTCCTGTGATCCTGTTTTCTCCTGTGACTGCCGGATTTTTGATTCTCGCTTTAACCCATGAGTAGCTTGTAAAAAGGGCTATTTCACGAGAGGCGTAAAATCTTGCCTCTATGTCATAACCAGTCCTTTTTGACTTTCCGATAGTTAATGTAGCAGGACCTACGACTCTCGTCTCCCTTTCCATATCTGTTTGATAATAATTAAATGAGATATCGAATTTCTCATAAAACAGCTTATTAAACCCAATATCCCATGTATCTACCTTTGCCGGCTTAAGGCTGATGTTTTTATAATCTCTATCAGGAGGCGACATCTCCATTGCAGAAGGTGTCCTGAACCCGATTCCTTTATTGGCATAGATATTCAAATCCTTCATTGGCGTGATAATCATTCCAACCCGGGGGGTCATAATCGAGGTATTACCAGTGCCTGAATTGGCGGGTCTGACTTTGTTAGTAATGTCAAAGTCAAAATAATCATATCTTAACCCGCCGGTCAGCTTTAAAATCTCTAAAGGCTTATATTGCACCTGAGCAAAAACACCTATCCCCAATGTCTTGACATCCCAGTTCCTGGTGACTGCTGTAATCTGCCTGTTGACTGTATCAAACCTTTGCAACTTGCCGTCATCATACCTGCCGTCAGTTCCAGTAACAATGGACAGATTTTTCATAGGCATATAATTATAGAGCAAATTCCAGCCTGTATATACCCTCTCATTGTGTTCCAATCTTTGAGGAGATGGAGGGAATGTTGCGAACCTGTTATGGTCTTCCTTGGCCAGATAAAGTGTCCCGTGAAAACCCTCTTCGCCTTTTTTAGGATTGTAGTTTAAAACAAGATTATAGTATTCGCTGTCTCCACCATCAGACATGCTTACTGCATCGGTTCTCTTTTTTAAACCTACCCTCACATCATCGACAGAAAGGTAACCAGGAGCACCCCAGTCTCTTTTAACATAGTGGAGTCTGACAGAAAATATTCCATCCCCAAAAGGCAATGAGAGTTTATTAAAGAGGTTGTATCTCTTATATTCAGAATTATCCCGCCATCCATCTTTGCTATTAATCTCATAAAAAAGAAACGGTTTAGGCTGCCAATCCTTGCTGCTTATCGTAGCCGTTCCTCTATAAGCTCCATAGCTTCCCAATGATGCCCCGATGATAGGCGATGTGTCTGATTTTTTCGTGATAATATTTATAACACCGCCCAATGCAAAGTCGCCGTAAAGGGCTGAAAACGGTCCTTTGATAACCTCTATCCTCTCTATCATTTCGGGAGCGAGCCAGCCTATATCGCTAAAACCGTGAGAATGGCTGTGGTGCGGGACATTTAACGGAACACCGTCAACAAACACCGCCACCTGACTGCCATGACCGCTCGGATATCCTCTCATCCCCAAACCGTCTGCAACATCCCCCTGACCGTAATGGCTCGTAATCATGCCGGGGGTTTTTCTAAAAAGGTCAAGATAATGCCTCACAGACATTTTCTCAATATCTTCTTTGGTTATCACATATACCGATGAAGGAAGGGCTTCGGACCTAATGGAAATATCTCCCTTATTCTCAATAATTGCCTCACCTTCTACAACAACCTCTGGGATTATCGTTACCTTGGCAAATAAAGGGATTGCAGAAAATGTTAATACGAAATTCAACACAAAAAATATAAAAAACTTAATCATCTCTAAAACCTCCTTAACTTGTTTTTCTTCTCACACCCCTTTATGATAAAATCAAAACAAGGGGGCGTTCTCAGCGTTTCCCTGACGGGGCAGGGATGAATTCACATTGCGAGTGCGGGTCTCCCTGCCTTTTTTAGTGAATAGTATTCAGTTTTTTAAACCATTCACTATTCACTATCGACTATCCACCATCCACCATTCACATTTTGTTGATAAAGACATACAAACAAAAAAAGCCATGAAAGCGTCACCTTCTGGTGAAAAGCCTTCATGGCTTGATTTACTTTTAAATTTTCAGGAACTTCCTGAATTTCGTATCCAAGAAGCTCGAAATATTACTCCTCAATGAGAATAATTGTATGCACTTTTTAAAACTTTACTGTTAAATCAGCATATAGACTTCTGCCAGGCGCCTTTGGACCGCCCATACTATAATATTCCTTGTCCAATAAATTATTTGCGGTAATTGAAAAAACGCAGTTTTTATGTATTTTATACCGCAATTTTGCATCAATAGTGGTAAATGGGTCCATACTGCCAGGAACTCCATTTACTACATCTGAATTATCATCTTTTACATATACCTTTCCACGAGAATGCAGAAGTAGTCCAAGCGATACTTTATCCTTTTCGGCATTTAATTCCAAATTATACACTCTTCTTGGAATATAAGGAATAACCTTCCCAACCGTCGATGGTTCAGCAGTGTTTTCAGTAATTTTGGGGTTTTGCAGAGATGCATTTGCTGACCATGAAAGTTTAATGTCATCATATATTTTTGTTTTTCCGCCGATTTCTAACTCAACCCCAGTTGTTTTTGCCTTGCCAGCATTCTGCCGTCGTAAAAAATCTACTTGTTTAGTAGGGTCATCTGGATGTGCATCTTTCCACCTCTTGATATAAATTAAATCATTCGTTATATCATAGAAATAGTTGACCTTTATATTTTTTTCTATTCCGCCAAACTTTGGCTCATATCCTATCCCAGCCTCCCATGATTTATTAAATTCAGGCTTGAGATTTGGATTTCCAAGCGAAACACTTGTAGGAGTTATCATTTGTCTATAGAGTTCATGAGGACCTGGCACTCTGAAGCCGCCGCCATAAGATGTCCTAACCGAAAAATCACTGATTAGCTTATATAGAATGCCTATCTTTGGATTGAATTCAGATGTAGTTTGAGATGCGAAAAGTGTCTCCTTTGTTGGCGTTATCATCTTGCCATCGTAGGATTTCCAATTGTCATATCTTCCGCCCATCCATATTGAGAGGTTTTCTTTAAATGGAATAAACTCAAAAATTGAATACGCGCTGGTTATTCTTGATTTTCCCCTGGCATCTTCTTCAAGTATAGTAACACTGTCTCTATCTTTCCAGTTTGAAAGCCTTTCCCTTTTTGAGCCGCCCGAATTGAGGGTTGTTTCAGCCCCTAAAACCAATGTATTTCCCCCCAGCTTGATTTCTGTTTCTGCCCCAAATCTGTTGGATATCCCTTCTGGAATGCCTCTTCTGCCTGGACCTCCCGAAGAAGTTGCATCCGCTAAACCAACAGCCCATTCTTGCACCCTTGTATTTAAACCGCCAAACACCCTTAAAGTAATATTCTCGTTAATTACATAGGTGTATTTTGCACTTAATACGTCCTGGCCAGCTATCCCCTCCATATCTAAAAAATTAAGAGGGCTAATAGCAGCATAATAGGTGCTTCCCCTATCAATTATTCTAATATTCCCATTTTCAAAGGGCTTTCCAGTTGAATCCTTAAGGTATGTTTTCCCATCTTTAAAGCCATATCGTTGTCGAGCATAGAGGTAATTCAAAGATAAGTCATGATTTTGGGCAATCTGATACGAAACTCCCAAATACAAATTTCTGTGATCTCTGCTATATTGTTTCCCTCTGTCTCCAATTTTATATGCGATCTTTCCATCAGCAGTAGAAGTTCTTTCCCAGCCAGTCACATCTGTAATTGTGCCCGATGGTGCAGTAGTTCTAGGTTCTATTACTACAAAATCACCGACATATCCATCAATTCGCTGTTCATCAACGAATATGACAAAGTCTAACTTGTTTTTAATTTTTCCACCATAAAGCAATGAAGCTGATTGTGTGCCAAAACTACCAAAACTCAGATTAATTTGATTTTCGGTTATTTCCTTTTTTGGAATAAAATTAATCACTCCTCCCATCGCAGATGGTCCATATAGTGCTGAGAAGGGGCCTCTTATTACCTCAACCCTATCCCATAAAGCCGTTGGAAGGACGCTCCATCGGACATATCCATTGAATCCATCGTTTAGTGGCTGTCCATCCATAGATACAACTTGTTTGACAAGTGCATGCCCGCGCATTGTTACAAAGACACCATATGAGCTTACATGAGGTGTTATTGCATGAACACCGGGTATTGATTTTACAATCTCTTCCGCCCTTGAGATTGGTTGTCGAGTAATATCTTCAGCAGTTTTTACGTTTGCAGAAAATGGCAAATCATTCAGTTCCTTTTCAATCTTTGCTCCAGTCACCACAATCTCCTCAAGTTTTGCTTCCTCCTTTTCAGCATCTTTCTTATCCTCTGCCCACAATACTCCAGAACTAGAGAGAATAAGCAAAAGAGAACTGACAATAATCGCTAAAAAACCATACATCATTAGACCTCCTTAACTTGTTTTCCTTTCTCACCCCCTTTATGAAAAAATCAAAATAAGGGGGCGTTCTCAGCGTTTCCCTGACGGGGCAGGGATGAATTCACATTGCGAGTGAGGGTCTCCCTGCCTTTTTTTAGTGGATAGTATTCAGTTTTTTAAACCATTCACTATTCACTATCGACTATCCACCATCCACCATTCACATTTTGTTGATAAAGACATACAAACAAAAAAAGCCATGAAAGCGTCACCTTCTGGTGAAAAGCCTTCATGGCTTTGAATTACTTATTTAAATTTTATGAAACTTCCTGAATTTCCTATTCAAGAAGCTTAAAGTGTAGCAATATAACATAAGGAAAAAAATTATTGCAACCCACCCAAAATCAGCGATAGAACTGAGAACTTAACAAAATCAACAAAACAGATAGGAAGGGCTGGCGAGGGATTTTTATACGACACCTTATAAAAGAAATCTTGTGAAACTTTAGCAAAAGGCATTGCATTATAAAGAATAAAGCAAAATTATAACAAAATTTGTCGATTATAAAAATCCTGAAACAGCCCTTCCCATCGCTATTTTTGGGAATCCTCCAACTGCTTGACATTTACATCACAATAAAGTATCAATAAAGATGTTTGGGGGAGGGATAACATGGAGACACTCATCGCCAATGGTACCTCCGGTTATCCCTTCTTTCTCCTTAACGATTTAGAGTGAGAGATTATAAGACATCTCTGAATGATTGTGGAATATAAGGCGTCTTATATCACGGATGAATGTGGAAAGCTACAGCCTTGCAATTACGCCAAAAAAAGGCGGGGGGATCCCCGCCTTTTTTATTTAGACGTTACTTAATACTTAAGGTGAGACAACAATATCTGACACTGCAAAAGTTCCACCGTTAATGTCAATCACTGTAATTTTATTGCTTGGCGGATTAACGGTAGGGTTGACAGCATTGACGGTGAACTGAGTAATCCCCGCAGGGCAGTTAAGAACTGTTACAGCAGTCGAAGTACAACCTGTCAACGTAACATTTGACGATGCAGATGTAATAGTTAAAGGACCTCCTGTACCTCCAAGTATATAAAATATAATTGAATCTCCAACAGTCATATGAATCTCAGATGGATTGACTGCTATCGCCGGCGAAACTGGCGTTACTGTAACTTCAGATGTTACGGGGGTGCCTAATGAATCAGTAACAGTAATGATAACCTTTGTGTCCGCAGTAACCGGAGCTGGATCAACTGTAAAGGTAGAACCCGCAAGAACTCCAAGACTCCCAATTACAGCATTGTTACTGGAGTACATCGCATAGGGTGCTGTCCCGCCCGTGATTCTGAACACGATATCGTCAGCCGGATTAGACTCTGGCAAACCAGTAAGGGTAATTGATTTTGGCGAAAGGGTAAAGCCGGTGCCGCCGCTGCCAGCCGGTTTAATAGTTAATGTTGCCGACGCTAAATTCTGCGGATTGGCACTGTCAACAACCGTTAAGGAGACTATCATCTCTGTTGCAAGACTTGCCAATGTTTTTACAGCGAAACTGCCACCGCTTGCAGCTACAGTCCAGCTCCCATCTCCCGGTGCCGAATCATAGGCAACTGACGGGTGGCTTGATGTAATAGTGTATGAGGCCGTTCCACCTGTAATCATAAAGCTTACTGGCATGCCAGCAGTTACAGTTGCAGATGAGGGCGATATTGTTAAAGTCGCTCCGCCTCCGCCGCCTCCACCGCCAGCAGGCAGGATTGTAAGGGTTGCAGAGGCAGTTGCCCCCCGAACATCTATCACGGATATAGTTACTTCTGTGCTCGCTGTGACCGGTGTTGTAACTACACTAATTGTGTTGCCGCTCAATGACGGTGCAGCGATACCTGGATGACTTGATGAGACTGTGTAAGGCGGCACCCCGCCATATATAGTAAATTTAGCCGTAGCTCCTCCTGTAACTGTCTGAGTGGAAGGCATGATGGTCAAAGGAACTTTGACTGTTATCTTGACACTGCCAATTGATACTCCGGCCACTTTTCCTGACACAGTGCATACAGCCGGCACTGAAGGTGCTGTAAACACAGCCTGGGCAACTCCTCCGGTTGTCTGGGCGAATGGTGTAACGATCCCCTGGGAATCAGTCTTTTCGTTTGAGCCGGGCTTATTACACTCTACCCTGAAATTAACTGTCGTGCCATCAGGAGCCCTTGCGCCGGTATTGAGCATAACAACAGCGCTAATAGTTGAATTCCCGTTTACATCCACTACAGATGGATTTGCCGTTAAATATGAGGTAGAGGGGTCGGGAACAACCGGCCTAAGGAACAATGTAACCATATTAGCAGCGCCATTGTCTGCATAAGCGGCTATATTTACAAATGTTTCAGTATTCCTGATAGAAGCAGGTTCAACCTTGACAATTGCCTCTGCTTGCCCTTTGTCATTGGTTGTAGTATCTGTTCTGTCCAATTTGGCTTCTGTATGGCTACTGCTCCATACAACGGTCATGCCACGTCCAACGCGCACACCGCCGGCATCTCTAACCGTAACTGTTACTTTAACCGTATCATCATCATCGTTTTCAAAAAGGGTGAAGTCCGACAGTTCGTTAGGCATATTGTTGCCGGGCACGCTTTCAACATCCATATCCATAGAAACCCTAAGGACGTCTTTTGTGGTGAAATAAACAGTTTTTCTATCCCTTACCTGCCCTGCTCCGATATAAACCTGAGCGAGAACCGTTGCAAAGC
>OGCL01000613.1_pt1 | contig 36581 bp, 33 predicted proteins | sample 1570041 | NCBI WGS metagenome assembly OGCL01 (sample SAMN06266162, study PRJEB24511) | hot springs metagenome | isolation source: Hot spring water | place: South Africa: Limpopo | collected 2015-06-22 | reverse complement strand
CGACGTTGTGCGTGCTGAGCGCGGTCGCGCTGTAGTCACCGCCCGGCGTCGTCCACAGCAGGTTGGCGGCCTTGTCGCGCGCCTTCCAGGTGACCTCGGTTTCTTTCCACGGCGCGGTCACCTGGCGGGCGGTGATGGTGGCGTTGCCATCCCGCACCTCCTTCACCCACAGCGAGAGGGTCGCGCTGCTGATGACTGCATCGGACGGGAGGCTGGTGAGGTCGAACTGCAACAGCGAGCGGTTCAGCTTGCCGGTTTCAGTCTTGACGCGCAGCTCGGTGTCTGTGCCGCGGCGCTCATCCGGCTTTTCCTTCTTGATATAAGCATCCACGCCGGTCGTCGGCGTGGGCTGCAGCACGACACACGCCTGCCCGGCCTGTAGCGCTTGCAGGTCAACGGCCGGCGCCAAAAGCGTTGCGGGCCGCGCCGCAGCAGGCAAAACCGGAAATATCATGACCAGAACTGCCATGATGGTCAAAAACAGGGCGAACCGTCGGCTAAACATAGACATTCCTCTCTCCCAGTCTGGGATTCTAAGACGTTATCGTTTTCTTTTACAACATTTCCGATGCCAACCCAGTAACTTTATATATACTCTCCGCGCATGACACCGCGCCCAGATAGGCTAATCCTAATCTACTCCAACAATGTTACAGACCGGATTACGATTACGGTTTTAGCAAAATTCTGTCCGCATCGGGGGCTCTGTGGGCATTCACGAGACAGGCGCACATCGCCGACGGCTGAACATCGCCCGGCAGGGGCGAGGTCCCCTCGCCCGTCCCCTCGCCCGTCCCCCCGTCCGTCCAGCAGGTGCGCCAGCGCGGGCAGGGCGGCCTGCACCCCGTGTCGCTCACGTTCGAGCGGATCGAGGGCATCTTCGGCTCCATGGGTTTCGACGTGGCCCAGGGCCCCGAGATCGAGACCGACTGGTTCAACTTCACCGCGCTGAACACGCCGGAAGACCATCCCGCGCGTTCCATGCACGACACCTTCTACGTCGAGGGCGGCACGCCCGAGGCGCCCAATCTGCTGCGCACGCACACCAGCCCCATGCAGATCCGCCACGCCGTGCAGCATGTGAAAAAACACCGCACTCTGCTCGACGCCGGCCAGCCCATGCCCGAGATCCGCGTCATTGCGCCGGGCCGCACCTACCGCGTGGACAGCGACGCCACGCACTCGCCCATGTTCCACCAGTGCGAAGGCCTGTGGATTGGCGAGAACGTGAGCTTCAAGGACTTGAAGGTCATCTTCACGGCGTTCTGCCGCACCTTCTTCGAGAGCGACGACCTGGTGCTGCGCTTCCGTCCGAGCTTCTTCCCCTTCACCGAGCCCAGCGCAGAGATCGACATCCAGTTCCAGACCGGCCCGCTGGCCGGCCGCTGGCTGGAGGTGGCGGGCTCGGGCCAGGTGCACCCCAACGTGGTGCGCAACATGGGCCTGGACCCCGAAAAGTACATCGGCTTCGCTTTCGGCATGGGCATGGACCGCATGACCATGCTGCGCTACGGCGTGAATGACCTGCGCTTGTTCTTTGACGGCGACATCCGCTTCCTGTCGCAGTTCCAGTAAAGCCCGCCGATTTAGCGACGCGCGCACGCCCGGCGGCAGCGCGCCGATCCTTTAGAACAAGAGTCCGACTATGCAATTTCCTGAATCCTGGTTGCGCGAGTTCTGCAACCCATCCCTCACGACGGCCGAGCTGGCCGAGACGCTGACCATGGCCGGCCTGGAGGTGGAAGAGCTGCGCCCCGTGGCGCCGCCCTTCACCAAGATCGTGGTGGGCGAGATTAAAGAAGCTGTGCAGCACCCTGATGCCGACCGCCTGCGCGTGTGCCAGGTGGATGTGGGGCAGGGCGCCTTGCTCAATATCGTGTGCGGCGCGCCCAACGCGCGCGTGGGCATCAAGGTGCCTTGCGCGCTGGTGGGCGCCGAGCTGCCGCCTGGCGACGATGGCAAGCCATTCCTCATCAAGGTCGGCAAGCTGCGCGGCGTGGAAAGTCAGGGCATGCTGTGCTCGGCCCGCGAACTTAAGCTGTCTGAGGACCATGGCGGTCTGCTGGAGCTTGATGCCTCTGCAACCGTGGGCCAGGACATCCGCACCCACTTGAACCTGGACGACACGCTGTTCACGCTTAAGCTCACGCCCAACCTGGCGCACTGCCTCAGTGTGTACGGCATTGCGCGCGAAGTGTCGGCCCTTACCGGCGTGCCGCTGCAGCAGCCTTCGTTCCCCGCAGTGGCGGCAAAACTGTCCGACAAGCTCGCCGTCAAGGTGAGCGCGCCCGACCTGTGTGGCCGCTTTTCGGGCCGCATCGTGCGCAATGTGAACACGCGCGCCGCCACGCCCCAGTGGATGCTGGACCGCCTGGCGCGCTGCGGCCAGCGTGGCGTGTCGCCGCTGGTGGACATCTCCAACTATGTGATGTTCGAACTGGGCCGGCCGTCGCACATTTTTGATCTCGACAAGATCCACGGCGGCCTGGACGTGCGCTGGGGCAAGCCGGGTGAGCAGCTCAAGCTGCTCAACGGCAACACCATCACCGTGGACGACAAGGTCGGCGTGATCGCTGACGAGCGGCAGGTCGAGTCGCTCGCAGGCATCATGGGCGGCGACGCCACCGCCGTGTCCGACGACACCAAGCACATCTATATCGAGGCGGCCTTCTGGTGGCCCAAAGCCGTGGCAGGGCGCTCGCGCCGTTTCAACTTCTCGACCGATGCTGGGCACCGCTTTGAGCGCGGTGTGGACCCGAGCCTGACGGTGGAGCACATCGAGCGCATCACCCAGTTGGTGATCGACATCTGTGGCACGCCAGAAACAGTGTGCGGATCCATGGACGACCAGTCGGTAAATCTGCCGGTGCCGCAGCCCGTCACGTTGCGCGTGGCGCGTGCAGCCAAGGTTATTGGCATGCCGCTCACGCAGGCCCAGTGTGCTGACGCGCTGGCTCGCCTGGGATTGCCCGTGGTGCAGGGCGAAGGCACGCTCACCGTGACGCCGCCCGCCTACCGCTTTGACATCAACATCGAGGAAGACCTGATCGAAGAGGTTGCGCGCATGGTGGGCTACAACAACCTGCCTACCACGCCTCCGTTGGCGCCCATTACCCCCAAGCTGGCACGCGAAGCCACGCGCAGTCCGTTTGCCGTGCGCCGTTCCCTGGCTGGTTTGGGCTACCAGGAAACCATCAATTTCAGCTTTGTGGAAGAACGTTGGGAGCACGAGCTGGCAGCCAACGCGCAGCCCATCAAGCTGCTCAACCCGATCGCTAGTCAGATGAGTGTGATGCGCTCGACTCTGCTGGGTTCTTTGCTGCAAGTTTTGAAGTTCAACCTGGACCGCAAAGCCCAGCGCGTGCGTGTGTTCGAGCTGGGGCGCGTGTTCCTGCGCGATGCGGCGGTGCTCAACACCGACACGACGGTGGAAGGCTTCCATCAGCCCATGCGCGTGGCTGGGGTGGCCTACGGCCCCAATGACATGCTGCAGTGGGGGCGCAAGGAGCAGGGCATCGACTTCTTTGACGTGAAGGGCGATGTTGAGGCGCTGCTGGCCCCGCTGCAGGCTAGCTTTGAGCCCGGCACCCATCCCGCCATGCACCCGGGCCGTTGCGCTCGCGTGCTGGTGGAAGGCCGTTCTATCGGTTTTGTGGGTGAGTTGCATCCACAGTGGCGCCAGTCCTGGGATCTGCCGCAGGCTCCTGTGATGTTCGAACTCGAATTGGACGCTGTCTTGCAGCGTGTGGTGCCGCAGTTCAAGTCCGTGGCCAAGCACCAGGCGGTGGAGCGCGATCTGGCCGTGGTGGTGGCCGAGCGTGTGACGCATGCTGACGTCATGGCGGCGGTGCAGCAGGGTGTGCCTGGAGCCATGCTGCGCTCGGCAGTGCTGTTTGACGTGTATCGCCCCAAGGCATTGCGTGCGGGCGAAGAGGCCCCTGCGGGTGGGTTGGCGCAAGGCGAAAAGAGCCTGGCCGTGCGCTTGACGCTGGGTAGCGACGAAGCCACGCTGACCGAGGCCGAGATCGACGCTGCCGTGCAGTCCGTGGTGGCGCAGTTGGCCCAGCGCACGGGTGCAAGGCTGCGGGTTTGATGATGTTGAATGGGAGTGATGCCGTGATCGAATTTGCCGTCGAAAGCCTGGAAACCCCGGCGCTGACCAAGGCGCAGCTGGCGGATCTGTTGTTCGATCAGATCGGTCTGAACAAGCGCGAGTCCAAAGACATGATCGATGCGTTCTTCGACCTGATTGCGCAGAGCCTGGTCGAGGGCAAGGATGTCAAGCTTTCGGGCTTTGGCAACTTTCAGATCCGCACCAAGGCCCCCCGTCCGGGGCGCAATCCGCGCACCGGGGAGGCCATTCCCATCAAGGCGCGCCGGGTCGTGACCTTCCATGCCAGCAGCAAGCTCAAAGAGCAGATTCAGACCGCGGCTGCAGTGTGAGCTTGTACCGATTTTGTTCTCTCGATGAGATTGGTCGCTGGCAGTATTGGCGTGTCTGCAGTACGCTTGTCGGCTTTCCGGTTTGAATCCGCATCCCATGGGCACCACCCTTCCTTCCATTCCTGCCAAGCGATACTTCACGATTGGTGAGGTTGCGGAGTTGTGCGGCGTCAAGCCCCATGTGCTGCGGTACTGGGAGCAAGAGTTCACGCAGCTGCGTCCCATGAAGCGGCGCGGCAACAGGCGCTACTACCAGCACCATGAAGTGCTCATGATCCGCCGCATCCGGGATCTGCTGTATGACCAGGGCTTCACCATCAGTGGAGCCCGCAATCGTCTGCAGGAACTGGCCCACCCGGCGCGTGAAGAGGCTGCGGCGGGCGGTGCGATGGAGCCACTGGATAGTGAGTTGCCCAGCATGTTGATGGACAGCGCCACCAATCTGTCGATCCCGTCGGGAGGCTTCGCATTGGACTCCAATGCAGTGCGCAAAGAGTTGTTTGAGATTCGTGCGCTACTTTCTCTGAGCTAGGGTTTTTTGTGTATATAATCTAAGTCTTGTCGGCGTGTAGCGCAGCCTGGTAGCGCACTTGCATGGGGTGCAAGGGGTCGCGAGTTCGAATCCCGCCACGCCGACCATTGTTAGCAAAAGCCCAGAACTGAAAAGTTCTGGGCTTTTTTGCTTTTGCACCTCGATGCCGACTTTGCGCTGGCTGTTGGATCGCAGTTCCTTTCAGCGGTGCCGTGCCCCAAGCAAAGGTGTCACGGCGGAACAAGGCAATGCCCGCAGCGGGCCAAGGATCTTCATGATTGATGGACTGGTGGCCGGAAGGCTGTACGGCGAGACCGAGGAACGCACAGACAAGGCGGGCAAGACTTTCACTTTGGCCAAGGTGCGTGCCAGCACCGCCGATGGGGAGCTGCTGTTTGTCAATGTGATTGCGTTTGATGCAGCGGTTTGTGCCGCAATGCAGGTCATGCAAGACGGTGACTCCGTGGCGCTATCGGGCAGCCTTTCTCCGCGTGTATGGACCGACAAGCAAGGCAACGCCCGGCCCGCACTGGACATGGTGGCGCACCGCGTGATCGTGCTGCCTGGGATTGGCGGCTGAGTGCCCTGTGAGTAACAGCGTCATTGCCTGCCGAAGCTGCGGCGTAGTGCCGCACATGTACGGCGCTTGCGTTGCCCTGACTTGTGGATGGCTTACCCTGAGTCAGGTGGCGCGGCCTTCTGTGTTGATCGTGCAGCGGGAGGGCTTGCGCAGCCACCATCACTGCGCTGGCACCTGAGGCACTATTTTTGAGGGGCAGATTTCCCCGGCGCAAAGCCCAAGGCTTTGAGTTCATCCTCGCTCAGGTGCAGCTCTGTCAGCTCGGGCTGCCGTGCTTCGACAGTGCGCCGCCGTTCAAAGTTGGTCGGGGGGCCTGCTTCCGTTTCTCTGCGGTCCTTGCCACTGCGCCGGTCTGAGGCGACTCTGCGTTCTACGCTCATGGTCGTGATCTGCTGTTGAAGATGGGGATGGGATGCCTGGCACCAGCGTGGCCCTGTGGGGGCGGGTGAGGTGCTTTGCTTGCAGTCTGCCCGAGTTGATGCTGTTTGCAAATCAGAAAACAACCGTCTGCAAGGAACTGCGTCGGAGATTGAGTCTTCTCAGATTCCCCATGTTGGGGAAGTGCATCGCACCGCATTGATGCGTCTTCGCCCCGAGACGTGAGAAAACAGCTTCGGTCACGCCGGTTTTCGTTCTGGATGGGTTTCCGCACTTTTCCGCCCTGGGAGCTAAACGTCGGCATGGATATTGCTGCAACGTGCCTGATCCCTCGGTAATGCTGCCACGGGGTCCCATGAAATCCTCCGCTAACGATGGCGGAACCCAAGCGAGTGGTGGGCATGCTGGCCCATCGTTTGGTTGTTCCAACCCACGCCCGTGTAGTCTGCGGAGGGTGAGGTGCCATGCTGCCCTGCTTGGGCAGGTTAGGCGCACATCCTGTCTCCCCCAGCGGCGCACCGGGCCATTGCAGGATGAAAAGCATGAAGATTGTTCTTATTGGCCACGGCATGGTGGGCCACAAGTTTCTGGAAAGCCTGGCGGAAACGTGCCTGTCCCATGTGGAAGTGACGGTGCTATGCGAAGAGCCTCGTGCGGCGTACGACCGGGTGCATCTGTCCGAATTTTTCAGTGGCAAGACGGCTGAAGACCTTTCGCTGGTCGAGCCAGGTTTCTTTGACCGTACAGGCTTTTCTTTGCGCCTCGGGACGCGTGCCGCGTCCATCGACCGGCGCACCTGCACCGTGACCACCGTCAGTGGCGAGGTCTTGCCTTACGACAAGCTGGTGCTGGCCACGGGGTCCAACCCATTTGTGCCGCAGGTGCCTGGGCGTGATCGTGAGCATTGCTTCGTCTACCGCACCATCGAGGACCTGGAGGCCATGCAGGCCTCGGGCGCCAAGTCCAAGACCGGCGTGGTGGTGGGCGGTGGCCTGCTGGGCCTGGAATGCGCAAAGGCGTTGCGCGACATGGGCCTGGAAACCCATGTGATCGAGTTTGCGCCCCGCCTGATGGCCGTGCAGGTCGATGAGGGTGGCGGGCGTGTGCTCAAGGCCAAGATCGAGGAGCTGGGTGTACAGGTGCACACCGGCCGCAACACCCAGGAGATCACCGATGGCGCACGCGCACGCCATCGCATGAAGTTTGCGGACGACTCCTACCTGGAGACCGACATGATCGTGTTCTCAGCGGGCATCCGCCCGCGCGATGAGTTGGCCCGCCAGTGTGTACTGGCCATCGGCCCGCGCGGTGGTGTCGCCATCGACAGCGCCTGCCGCACCAGTGACCACAATGTGTATGCCATTGGCGAATGCGCGTCCTGGAACGAACAGACTTTTGGCCTGGTGGCGCCAGGCTACGACATGGCGCGGGTGGCGGCCCGCCATATTGCGGGTGAAGTGGATGCCGCCTTTGTGGGCGCCGACATGAGCACCAAGCTCAAGCTCATGGGCGTGGACGTTGCCAGCATCGGCGATGCCCATGGCAAGACCCCGCACAGCCGCACCTGCCAGTACGTGGACGAGCGCCGCCAGGTTTACAAAAAGATCGTCATCAGCGAAGACGGCAAACAGCTGCTGGGCGCCGTGCTGATCGGTGACGCCACCGAATACGGCACGCTGCTGCAGATGGCCCTGAACGGCATCACGTTGCCCGATGACCCCGAGTTCCTGATCTTCCCGTCCAGCGACGGCAAGGCCAAGCCCGGCCTGGGGGTGGAGGCCCTGCCCGACACCGCGCAGATCTGCTCGTGCAACAACGTCACCAAGGGCGGCATCTGCGCCGCTGTGGGCGAGGGCGCCTGCACCATCGCCGAGATGAAGGCCTGCACCAAGGCCGGCGCCACCTGCGGCGGCTGTGTGCCCCTGGTCACCCAGGTCATGAAGGCCGAGATGGCGCGCCGCGGCATGGCGGTGAACAACCACATCTGCGAGCACTTCGCCTACTCGCGCCAGGAGATCTACCACCTGGTGCGCGTGGGCCAGATCAAGAGCTTCGAGGACCTGCTGGCCAAACACGGCAAGGGCATGGGCTGCGACATCTGCAAGCCCGTGGCCGCCAGCGTGTTCGCCTCGTGCTGGAACGAGTTCGTGCTCAAGAAGGAGCTGGCCGGCCTGCAGGACAGCAACGACTACTACCTGGGCAACATCCAGAAGGACGGCACCTACTCGGTGGTGCCGCGCATGCCCGGCGGCGAGGTCACGCCCGACGGCCTGATCGCCGTGGGCCAGGTGGCCAAGAAGTACGGCCTCTACACCAAGGTCACCGGCGGCGCGCGCGTGGACATGTTTGGCGCACGGGTGGAGCAGCTGCCGCTGATCTGGGAAGAGCTGATCGCTGCGGGTTTCGAGTCTGGCCACGCGTACGGCAAGTCCCTGCGCACCGTGAAGAGCTGCGTGGGCTCCACCTGGTGCCGCTACGGCGTGCAGGACAGCGTCGGCCTGGCCGTGGAGCTGGAGAACCGCTACAAGGGCCTGCGCGCGCCACACAAGATCAAGTTCGGCGTTTCGGGCTGCACGCGCGAATGCGCCGAGGCCCAGGGCAAGGACATCGGCGTCATTGCCACTGAGAAAGGCTGGAACCTCTACATCTGCGGCAACGGCGGCATGAAGCCGCGCCACGCTGAGCTGTTCGCGTCCGACCTGTCCAAGGAAGACCTGGTGCGCATGATTGACCGGGTGCTGATGTTCTACGTGCGCACGGCCGACCGGCTGCAGCGCACCAGCACCTGGCGCGAGAACCTCGAAGGCGGCCTCGACTACCTCAAGGATGTGCTGCAAAAGGATAGCCTGGGCCTGTGCGCCGAACTCGAAGCGCAGATGCAGCACGTGGTGGCCACCTACCAGTGCGAGTGGAAGACCGCCGTGACCGACCCCGAGACGCGCAAGCGCTTCCGCTCCTTCGTGAACAGCGACCAGGCCGATGAGAACGTGCTCTTCGTCGAGGAGCGCGGCCAGATTCGCCCGGCGCGTGCCGAAGAGCGCGGCCAGGCATCTGCCAAGGTCATTCCCATTCGCCAAGCTGCTTGATTGAGAAAGGACAAAAAAACCATGAGCGCACTCCCCATGAACAGCAGCACCGACTCCCTTGCCTGGACCGACATTTGTGCGGTCGATGACATCCTGCCCAGCACCGGCGTCTGCGCCCTGGTGGCCAACCGCCATGTGGCAGTGTTCCGCGTCGACGCCGACCAGTTTTTTGCCATCGACAATGTGGACCCCAAGTCCGGTGCCAGCGTGCTGGCCCGGGGCCTGGTGGGCAGCATTGGCGACCGTGTGGTGGTGGCCTCGCCGCTGTACAAAAACCACTTCGACCTGCGGACCGGCGAATGCCTGGAGACACCAGCGCAATCGGTGAGCGCCCACAGCGTGCGCGCAGTGGGTGGCCGTGTCAGCGTAGCTGTGGCCTGACACAATCGCAGCCACGTCGCGGCACGCCTGCTGCGCTACAACCACCCAGGAACCTTGCATGCCAGACCCGGCCGCGCCTTTGTCGGTATCGAACCTTGTGCTTCGCTCCAAACAGCTGGAGATCGACGCCGTGCGCCACCTCGCCAGCCGCGCCGAGCTGGTGGATGTGATCGGGCAGCTGATCCAAGGGCTGCAGCGGGAGCGGGGTGTCTCGGGCGCGTACCTGGCGTCCAAGGCGCAGCGGTTTTCCGACGTGCGGCTGCGTGTCATCGAAGAGGTTGCGCCGTTGGAAACGCGGCTGCGCGAAGTGTTTGCGCTGCACATCGAGCCAGGGCAGGGCGCCACCGCCAAGGCGCTGTCGCTGATGGCGTGGGCCCTGCTGGGTCTGGAGTCGCTGCCCGCACTGCGCACCCAGATCGAGCGCCAGGCCATGTCGGCGCACGACTCCGTGGCGGCTTACAGCCACCTCATCGCGGGGCTGATCGAACTGGTCTTCCATGTGGCTGACGCGGCGGGCCTGCCCAGTGTGTCGCGCATGCTGGTAGCCTTGCTGCACCTGGTGCAAGCCGAGGAAGAGGCCGGCCAGGAGCGGGCCCTGGGAGCCCTGCTGTATGCGTCTGGCAGCAGCAACGAGGCGCACCAGCTGCGGGTGATTCACCTCATCGATGCCCAGGAGCGCAGCCTGCGCGTGTTTTCAGAGTTTGCCGAACCCGCGCTGCGCACCCGTTGGGAGCAGCAGCAACTGGTGCCCGCCGCAGCCCAGTTGGAGCGCCTGCGCCGCGCACTGTGCGTGGCCCGGCCGGGGGCTGCGCTCGACAGCGACCTCAGCGACACCTGGTTTGACCTGTGCTCCGAACGCATCAACGCGCTGTGGCATCTGCAGGTGGATCTCGTCAAACGCCTGCGCGAGGACTGCGAGGCGCGCATCCTGGAGGCCCAGCAGGACCTGCAGGATTCCAAGGGCTTGCTGCGCGGCCTGCGCGACAACCCGCCACAGCGTACCCATGCAGTAGACCGATTTTTCGACATGGCCCAGGCGCCATCGGCCATGCCAGGCCCCGCCGGTGCTTCTGTCCACGCAGGTGAATCGGCCTCGCTGGTGGATCTGCTGCAGAGCCAGTCGGCGCGCATGGCCAGCATGGAGGCGGAGCTGGAGGTCGCCCGCCGCACGCTCAACGAGCGCAAGGTGATCGAGCGGGCCAAGGGTGTGCTGATGGCGCGGCTGGGCATGAACGAAGAAGTGGCCTTCCGGGCACTGCAGAAAACCTCCATGGACCAGAACCGCCGCCTGCTGGAGGTGGCAGAGGCCACGCTGTCACTGCCGGATTTTGCGTTTGCGCAGCGAGGCGCTCACAACCCCAAGCCCGGGTCCTGAGAACGTTTTATTGGGGAGCTGCGTCGGCGGCCAGGCCTGCGGGCCGCTGTGCTTGATGGCGCCGATACCCTGGGTTCGCCGAGAATGAAGGCCCTTGCCAGGCCCATGAAAAAAGCCCTGACTCTTGCGAATCAGGGCTTTTCATTTGGTGCCGGAGAGATGAATCGAACACCCGACCTTCTCATTACGAATGAGCTGCTCTACCGACTGAGCTACACCGGCGTAAGCCTCAAATTATAGCGCGGAATGGTAGCTTGTCACGCGCTCGACCTCATTTTTTGAGCCGAGGATCACGCTCACGCGCTCGTGCAGCTGGGTGGGCTGGATGTCCAGGATGCGTTGCTTGCCATTGGTGGCGGCGCCACCGGCTTGCTCGACCAGCCAGCCCATGGGGTTGGCTTCGTACATCAGGCGCAGCTTGCCGGGTTTGTTGGGCTCGCGCTTGTCCCAGGGGTACATGAAGACGCCACCACGGGTCAGGATGCGGTGCACATCGGCCACCATGCTGGCAATCCAGCGCATGTTGAAGTCCTTGCCGCGCGGGCCTTCCTTGCCCTGCAGGCATTCGTCGATGTAGCGCTTCACGGGCTCGTCCCAGTGGCGCATGTTGCTCATGTTGATCGCGAATTCCTTGGTGTCTTCAGGAATGCGGATGTTCTCTTCGGTCAGCACGAAGGAGCCCTGCTCGCGGTCTAGCGTGAACATCGCCACGCCGTCGCCCACGGTCAGCACCAGGGTGGTCTGCGGGCCGTAGATGCAGTAGCCTGCAGCCACTTGCTGCGTGCCGGGCTGCAGAAAGTCGCCTTCCTCTACACCCCGGTCGCCATCGGGCTTTTTCAGCACGCTGAAGATGGTGCCGATGCTCACGTTCACGTCGATGTTGCTGGAGCCATCGAGGGGATCGAACAGCAGCAGGTATTCGCCTTGCGGATAGCGGTTGGGCACCAGGTAGATGCCGTCCATTTCTTCGGACGCCATGGCGGCCAGGTGGCCGCCCCATTCGTTGGCCTCGATCAGCACCTCGTTGGCGATGATGTCGAGCTTCTTCTGGATCTCACCCTGCACGTTTTCGCTGCTGGCCGTGCCCAGCACGCCGCCCAGCGCGCCTTTGTTCACGGCGTGGCTGATGCTTTTGCAGGCGCGGGCCACCACTTCGAGCAGCAGGCGCAGTTGCGAGGGGATGAGGCCGTCCACCCGTTGCTGCTCAACGAGGTAGCGGGTCAGGCTGATGCTTTTTGCCATGGGGTCTCTGCTTTCAGATGGATTAGTCGGCCAGTGCGCGGGTGACGACCTCGCGCACGTCATTGGACAGATCGGGCTTGGCGGCAACGCGGGCGATGGCCTCGCGGGCGGCGCTGCGCCAGGGGTCTGCCAGCTTCTTCCAGCGGTCGAGTGCGCGCGCAAGGCGGGCTGCGACCTGCGGGTTGATGGCGTCCAGCTCGATCACGCGGTCGCTCCAGAACACATAGCCCGCTGCATCGGCACGGTGGAATGCGCCGGGGTTGGCGCTGCAGTAGCTGAAGATCACGCTGCGTGCGCGGTTGGGGTTCTTGAGGCTGAAGTCCGGGTGCGACATGAGCTGGCGCACGGCGGGCAGCACATTGCCGCCCCGGTCTGGGGCGCCTGCCTGCAGTGCGAACCACTTGTCGATGACCAGGGGCTCGTCCTTGAACAGGGCGTGAAAACGTGCCAGGGCCGGGGCCGCCAGCGCGCTGCCACTGGCCACCAGGGCTGTGAGCGCGTTGAACCGGTCCGTCATGTTGCTGGCCACCTTGAAGCGCTGGTAGGCCTTGCCGGGCCAGACTTCGTCACCCGTGCGCTGGGCGGCGATGCACAGCATGTGCAGCGCCAGGCCGCTGAGCGCGCGGCGGCCGGAGGAGACGGGGTCGGGGCGGTAGCCGCCGGTGTCCTGGTTCTGCTCCCAGGCCCATTCCCAGTCGGCTTGCAGCGAGACGGCCAGCTGCTCGCGCATGGCTTCGCGCACGGCGTGGATGCGCTGGGGGTCCACCACGTCCTGCTGCTCGGCGATGTAGGTTTCGGACGGCAGGGTGAGCACCAGTTCCTTGAATGCGGCATCCAGCGAGGGGTTGCGCAGCACGGCGCGCATGGCATCCACAAACTCTGCGGGCAGGATTTGATGCTCAAATCGGCCGCTATCGCCTGTCTGTAAAGCGTTGTTTGCTATTGAATTTATAGCGATTCGGAGTGCCAGGCGCTGGCCCGCTTCCCAGCGGTTGAAGGCGTCGGTGTCGTGCGCCAGCAGCGTCAGCAGCTGTGCGTCGGAGTAGTCGATGTCCAGCACCACGGGCGCGCTGAAACCGCGCAGCAGCGAGGGCACGGGTTCGGCATCGAGGTTGGTGAAGGTCAGCGTCTGCGATGCCTCGGTGAGCACGACCACGCGGGATGTGTTGCCCGACGACTCTTCGCCCGACAGGTGCAGGGGAAGGGCAGCGCCGGTGCGGGTGTCGATCAGGCCGAGTTCCACCGGGATGACGAAGGGCAGCTTCTCGCTCTGGCCGGGTGTGGCCGCGCAGCTTTGCGACAGCGTGAGTGCATAGCAACGCGTGGCGGCGTCGTAGCGGCCGGTGGCGCGCACGCGGGGTGTGCCAGCCTGGCTGTACCAGCGCTTGAACTGGGGCAGGTGCTGCGCGAGTGGGCTGGCGGGGTTGGCATCGGCGATGGCCTGCACGAAGTCGTCGCAGGTCACGGCCTGGCCGTCGTGGCGTTCGAAGTACAGCTTCATGCCCTTGGCAAAGCCTTCGCGGCCCACCAGGTTGTGCTGCATGCGCACGACCTCGGCACCCTTTTCGTAGATGGTGACGGTGTAGAAGTTGTTGATCTCGACATAGCTGTCGGGGCGCACGGGGTGGGCCATGGGGCCCGCGTCCTCGGGGAACTGCGCGGTGCGCAGCACGCGCACGTCCTCGATGCGCTTGACGGCGCGGGCCGACGGGCTGCCCGCCAGGTCCATGCTGAACTCCTGGTCGCGGAAGACCGTGAGGCCTTCCTTCAGGCTCAGCTGGAACCAGTCGCGGCAAGTCACGCGGTTGCCCGTCCAGTTGTGGAAGTACTCGTGACCGACCACGCTTTCGATGTTGGCGAAGTCGGTGTCGGTGGCCGTGGATTCGCTCGCCAGAACGTACTTCGTGTTGAAGATGTTCAGGCCCTTGTTCTCCATCGCGCCCATGTTGAAGTCGCTGGTGGCGACGATCATGAAGCGTTCCAGGTCCAGCGGCAGGCCAAAGCGGGCTTCATCCCAGGCCACGCTGTACATCAGCGAGTTCATGGCGTGTTCGGTCTTGCCCAGATCGCCGGGCCGTACGTAGACCTGCAGCAGGTGGTCGGTGCCCGAACGGCTCCTGATGTGCTGTTCGCGCGCCACCAGCTTGCCTGCTACCAGGGCGAACAGGTAGCAGGGCTTCTTGTGCGGGTCCACCCACTTGGCGAAGTGGCGGCCGTCCTCCAGGTCGCCACTGTCCACCAGATTGCCGTTGGAGAGCAGCACCGGGTACTGGGCCTTGTCGGCGCGCAGCGTGACGGTGTAGCTGGCCATCACATCGGGGCGGTCCAGGAAGTAGGTGATGCGGCGAAAGCCCTCGGCCTCACATTGCGTGAAGAAGGTGCCCTGGCTCACATACAGGCCCATGAGCTGCGTGTTCTTGGCGGGGCAGCAGGTGGTGAAGATCTCCAGCGCGAAGGGTTCATTGCCTTCGGGCAGGTTCTCCAGCACCAGGCGGGCACCTTCCATCTTGAACGAGGTGCCCTGGCCGTTGACCAGCACACGCGCCAGGTTCAGCTCGTCGCCGTCCAGCTTCAGCGGCTCGGCCGCCACCTCGGGGTTGCGGCGCAGCACCATGCGGTTGAGCACGCGGGTCTTGTTCGGGTCCAGGTCGAAGGTGAGTTCAACGCTGTCGATCCAGTAGGCGGGGGCGGTGTAGTCCTCGCGGCGGACGGCGATGGTCTGGCCTGCTCCGTCTCCACTTCCGTCCGCGCTAAGCAGTTGCTGCAACATGGATGCTCTCCAGAAAGTCGGTATTCATGAGTTCGGTGTAGTCGCGCACGGCAGCCAGCACATGCGGCCCGGCGAGTTGCTCAGGCGTGTGGGTGCTGCAGATGGCCACGGCACGCATGCCGGCCCGGCGCGCGGCTTCGATGCCAAAGGGCGCATCTTCAAAGACGATGCAGTGCGCCGGGTCGGCCGCAATGCGGCGTGCGGCTTCCAGAAAAATGGCAGGCTGGGGCTTGCCTGGCAGGCCCTCGTCGCCGCGCACGATGGCCTGCGGCGCGGGCTCCAGGCCGAGGTGGCCCAGGGCAAACTCCACGTTGCCAATGTCGCCTGCTGTACCCACCGCCACCTTGAGGCCACGGGCGCGCACCTGCGCCGCGAACTGGCGAAACCCCGCCACTTCGGAGAAGCGCGGGGCGAACAGTTCGCGGTAGATGGTTTCTTTTTCGTGCGTGAGCGCGTCGGCCTCGTCCTGCGACACGGCACGGCCCAGCAGTTCCACGATGCACTCGGTGCCGTTCTTGCCGGTGGTGCGGGCCATGAGGTCGGGCACGTCGATGTCCATGCCCCGGCGGCGTGCAAACTCGACCCACGCCTGGGCGTGCCAGGGCATGGAGTCGATCATGGTGCCGTCCATGTCGAAGATGATGGCGTCGGTACGCATCCGCATCGCCTAGACGCCTTGCTTCAACGAAGCTTCGATGAAGGCATCGAGGTCGCCATCCAGCACCTTTTGCGTGGCCGAGATTTCGACGTTGGTGCGCAGGTCCTTGATGCGGCTGTTGTCCAGCACATAGCTGCGGATCTGGTGGCCCCAGCCCACGTCGGTCTTGGTGTCTTCCAGCTTCTGCTGCTCCTCCTGGCGCTTGCGCATTTCGAAGTCATACAGGCGGCTGCGCAGGCGCTGCCATGCCACGTCGCGGTTGCTGTGCTGGCTGCGGCCGTCCTGGCACTGCACCACGATGCCGGTGGGGATGTGTGTCAGGCGCACGGCCGAGTCGGTCTTGTTGATGTGCTGGCCGCCCGCGCCAGAGGCACGGAAGGTGTCGGTGCGCACGTCGGCCGGGTTGATGTTGATCTCGATGGAGTCGTCGATCTCGGGGTAGACAAACAGCGACGCAAACGAGGTGTGGCGGCCGCCCGAGCTGTCGAACGGGCTCTTGCGCACCAGGCGGTGCACGCCGGTTTCGGTGCGCAGCAGGCCGTAGGCGTATTCGCCTTCGATCTTGATCGTGGCGCTCTTGATGCCCGCCACGTCGCCGGGCGTTTCGTCTTCGACCGTGGCCTTGAAGCCCTTGCGCTCAGCGTACTTGAGGTATTGGCGCAGCAGCATGCTGGCCCAGTCGCAGGCCTCGGTGCCACCGGCGCCAGCCTGGATGTCCACAAAGCAGTTGAGCGGGTCGGCCTCGTTGCTGAACATGCGGCGGAACTCCAGTTCCTCGATCAGCGGCTTGAGCTTGGCGGTCTCGGCCTCGATGGTCATGAGGCCAGCCTCGTCGCCTTCCTCCTTGCTCATCTCATACAGCTCGGCGTTGTCGGCCAGCTCGCGCGTCAGCTTGTCGAGCGTGACGACCACGCTGGAGAGCGACTTTTGTTCCTTGCCCAGCTCCTGGGCCTTCTTGGGATCGTTCCAGACAGCCGGGTCTTCCAGCGATGCGTTTACCGTGCGCAGGCGTTCGAATTTGGCATCGAAGTCAAAGATACCTCCGTAACTCTGCCGTGCGCAGAGCCAGGTCGTCGAGGGTGGTGCCGATGAGGTTGATGCGTTCTGCGTCCATGGTTCTTGTCCTGCGTGTTCTGTTGAATAACCCGCGATTTTCTCATGGGACAAGCAAAGTGCCCCGCCAAAGCCCTGCGACGGGCGTTGGCGCGCAAAGGCCCGGGCCCGCCGGGTCGCTATGGATGTGCTGATGAATCAAAAATGATAGCTAAAAAGGCATATCCATCGGGCGGTGGGCCCTGTTTTCGCTTGATTTTTTGCTAGGCCTGCTCCAGAAACTCCTCGATCAGGCGCGCCACCTGCGCAGGCTGGTCGTGGTGGAGCATGTGCGCGGCGTCGTGCACCACGGCCGTGCGGCAGTTGCGCACATGGGTCAGGCGCTGGTGGTACTCCTCCAGCGTATAGCGGCCCTTCCACCACTGGCCCAGGCTGTCGTCGCTGGCCTCCACGGCCAGCACGGGGGCGGTGATGTTCTTGTACAGCGCCATCGCTTCGTCCAGCCGGTAGAGCTGGGCGCTGGTGATCTTGTGGGCCGGGTCGCCCAGGATCTCCCACTGGCCCTGTGTGTTGGGCTGCGCCCAGTGGCCTGCGAGCCATTGGGCCTTGTCCTCAGACAGGCGCGGGTTGGTTTTCATCAGCCTGCGGGCCACGCCTTCCTGGCTGTCATAGCTCTTGAGCGCCATGTCGCCGGAGTGCAGCTGCTTGATCTCGTCGATCCACTGCGCATAGCGCTTGGGCGCCTGGTCGGGCCGTGTGGCGGGCAGGCCGAAGCCCTCCAGGTTCACCAGGCGGCGGATGCGCTCGGGCCGCACGCCCGCATACATCATGGCCACGTTACCGCCCATGCTGTGGCCCACCAGGTCGATGGCTTCGCCAGGGGCGTAGTGATCCAGCAGCAGGTCCAGGTCGGCCAGGTAGTCGGCAAACACATAGTGGTCCACCGGTGCGCCGGTAGTCAGGCCAAAGCCGCGCCAGTCGGGGGCGATGATGCGGCGTTCATGCTGCAGCGCGTCCACCGTGAACTGGTACGAGGCACCCACATCCATCCAGCCGTGCAGCAGCACCAGCGTGGGCAGCGGGCTGGTGTCGGGGCCCCAGTGGCGGACGTGGTAGTTCAAGTGGCGCATGGGCAGCGTGCTGCTGCGCGAGGGTTTGAGAACTTGGTACATGTTCCGCAAATGGTAAGTCGATGGTGCGCCCACCCCGGTGCCCGGCTGTCACCAAGGAGTCCGGCGCCCGGCAGGTTTTGGCGATCGCTTGTACTATCGCCTGCCGCGGCCGCCGCAGGCCTTGTTTATCCCGATCATCTGGAGCTTTCACCGCATGAACACCGTCCGCTTGGGTCAGAGTGACCTGCTTGTCACCCCCATTTGCCTGGGCACCATGACCTTCGGCGAGCAGGTCAACGAAGCCGATTCCCACGCCATCCTGAGCCGGTCGCTTGAGCGCGGCGTGAACTTCATCGACACGGCCGAGATGTATTCAGTGCCCGCCAAGGCCGAGACCTTCGGCGCCACCGAGACCATCATCGGCAACTGGTTTGCCAGGAACCCCGGCGCGCGCCAGAAGCTGGTGGTGGCCACCAAGGTGGCCGGCCCATCGCGCGGCATGCCATGGGTGCGCGAGGGCAAGGGCATGACGGCGGCCGACATCGTGGCATCGTGCGAAGGCAGCCTGCGCCGCCTGCAGACCGATGTGATCGACCTCTACCAGATCCACTGGCCCGAGCGCCATGTGCCCGCGTTCGGCAACCTGTACTACGACCCTGCCAAGGAAACCTCGCAAACCCCCATCCGCGAACAGCTCGAAGCGCTGGCCGGGCTGGTGAAGGCGGGCAAGGTGCGCTACATCGGCCTGTCGAACGAAACCCCCTATGGCGTGCACGAGTTCGTGCGCCTGGCCGAGCAGCACGGTCTGCCGCGCGTGGCCACGGTGCAGAACCCGTATTGCCTGATCAACCGCACCTGGGAAAACGGCATGGACGAAACGTGCCACCGCCTGGATGTATCGCTGCTGGCGTACTCGCCCTTGGGCTTTGGTCTGCTGACGGGCAAGTACGACGAAAGCGGCACCACTGGCCCCAACGCCCCTCAAGGCGCGCGCATTGCCACCTATGAGTCGGTGCGCAAGCAGCGCTGGGGGCGCCCCGAGGCACTGGCTGCCTCGCGCCGCTACAACGCGCTGGCCCGCGCAAATGGCCTCACGCCCACGCAGATGGCGCTGGCGTTCTGCTACACCAAATGGCAGGTGGCCAGCACCATCATCGGCGTGACGTCGGTGGCGCAGCTGGAGGAAGACCTGAACGCCTGGGGCACCACGCTGTCGCCCGACGTGCTGAAGGAAATCGACGCGATCCGCTGGGAGCTGCGCGACCCAGCGCTGTGACCCGGGCAGGGCATGGCCCTGCGAATCCGCAAGACCAAAAAAGGGGCCGTGCAGGCCCCTTTGTTTTCTTGTGAGTCTGTGCGCGCTGCGGTCAGGCAGTTGCCTCCTGCCGAGTCGTGCGCCCTTCAACCCATGGCGTCCCTTGCGGCTCACCAAGGTCCCAGAACAGCCCCGCCATCACCGCCAGCCCTTCGCGCGCCACGGGCGCCAGCAAGTGCTCGTTGGGTGCGTGCTGGGAGCAGGCGGGGTACGAGTGCGGCACCCACAGCGTGGGCAGGCCCAGCTGGTCGGCAAAGATGTCGTTGGGCAGCGAGCCTGCCAGGTTGGGCAGCAGCGTGGCGAGCTGGCCTGCGCTGGCCTGCAGTGAGGCCATCGTCCAGTCCACCCAGGGGTTGTGCAGATCGAGCCGCGTGGCGCCGCAGTGCATGCCCATGGTGATCTCGACCTGGCTGAAACCGTGTGCGTCCAGGTGCTCGCGCAGCGTGGCTTGCACGTTCTGCCAATCGGTGCCCACCACAAAACGCAGCTGGCAGTGCGCCACCGCCTGCGATGGGATGGCGTTGATGGGCCGCTGCGCGTTGCCCGCGCCCAGCGCCAGCACCTCCAGCGTGTTCCAGCCTACCAGCTGTTCGGCGGGTGTCAGGCCTGGCTCGCCCCAGCCGGGCGTGAGCGCCGGGGCGTCGGAATCGGCGCCGATCACCACATCCTTGAGCGCCGTGCGCAGCTTGTCGGGCACCGCAGGCGGCAGCAGGCCTTTGACGAGGATGCGGCCCTTCGCGTCCACCAGTGTGGCCAGCGCGTGGGTGAGCACCGTGGCGGGGTTGGCCAACACGCCGCCCCAGTTGCCCGAGTGGTAGGCCTTGTCGCGGCTGCGCACGGTGAGCGCAAAGTTGATCGCACCGCGCGATCCCAGGAAGAGGGTGGGGTGGCCCGCGTTCACACGGGGGCCGTCGCTGGCCACGAACAGGTCGGCCTGCAGTGCATCGCGGTGCGCTTCGCAGAAGGTAGCCAGGCCGGGCGAGCCTGCTTCTTCGCCCATCTCCATGAGCAGCGTCACGTTGTAGCCCAGGCGGCCGCCCCGGGCCTCGACGGTGTGGGCGAGTGCGGCCAGGCTCACGGTGTGCTGGCCCTTGTTGTCCGCCGTGCCCCGGCCGTACCAGCGCTCGCCTTCGATGGTCAGCTCCCACGGAGAAAGGCCCTCGCGCCATTGCGCGTCCTGCCCGTTGACCACGTCACCATGGCCGTAGGTGAGCACGGTGGGCAGGGCGGGGTCTTCCACGCGTCGGGCCACCAAAAAGGGGCCGCCTTGGGGTGAGGGGTTGTCGAGCACCTGGCACTCAAAACCCAGGGGCGTGAGCCAGGGCACCATTTCGTCGGTGAGGTAGGCGCGCAGTTCGGGCGGCACCTTGCCGGTGTCGCTTTCGGTGCGCCAGGCCACACGGCGGCGCAGGTCGGTGGCAAAGCGGCCATCGTCAAAGTAGCGCTGGACGTTGTCGATCAGTTGTTGGCGGGTCATGGTGCGGATCCTGTTCTGGTGCTCTTCAATCCACCACGATCTTGGCGCGGTGGGCCAGTGCGCGGTAGCGGCCGATTTCGTTGTCCATGGCCGCATGCATGGCTTTCGGGCCCACAAACACGGGCTCCATGCCCTGGGCGCGGATCTGCTCCTGTAGGTGGGGATCGTGAATCGCAGCTTCCACTTCCTTGATCAGCTTGTTCACGATGGGTGCGGGCGTGCGTGCGGGCGCGGCCATGGCATACCAGCCGTCAAAGGCGGCATCCGGCAGCTTTTGCTCTGTCACGGTAGGCACAGAGGGCAGGGCGCGCGCACGCTCGTTGCCCGCAATTGCCAGCGCCCGCAGCTTGCCGGATCGCACATGGGGTGCGGCGCTGGCCACGGTGTCGATGGCCATCTGGATCTCGCCGCCAATCAGGCCCATCATGGCCTGCGCGCTGCCCCGGTAGGGCACGTCCCGCAGGCGCACGTCAGCCGCCTGCTCCAGCAGGGCACCGACCAGGTGCGGGGCCGAGCCCGAGCCGAACGTTGCGTAGTTGATGGTTTTGGGCGCTGCCTTCGCCGCAGCAATCAGCGCGGCCAGGTCTTTGTAGGGCGCGTTGGCGTTGACCACGATCACCAGCGGCGCGCGCGCCACGATGGCCACAGGGGCCAGGTCCTTCAGCGGGTCATATGGCAGCTTGTGGCGCAGCGCGGCGTTCACGGTGTAGCTGGTGGAGCCCGAGACCAGCAGGGTGTAGCCATCGGGCTCGGCCTTCACCACGGTCTCGGTGCCAATGATGGTGGAGGCACCGGGCTTGTTGTCGGTGACCACCGGCTGGCCCAGGCGTGCAGACAGCTTCTGGCCCAGTGCGCGGGCCACGGCATCGGTGCCGCCGCCGGGCGGAAAGGGCACCACCACACGCAAGGGGCGCTGGGGCCAGGCATCCAATGGCGCGGTGGTCTGGGCAAATGACAGGCTACTGCCGCTGGCGAGGGCGACCAGGGCTGCGGAGAGCAACGAGGCTCGAACAAGGTGTTTCATGCGGACTCCGGTGGGAAGCGCCCTGGCACCAACGGGTGCGGCGGGGCATGGGTGAATTGGAGCCTCAAGCCATGCAAGATGGATGCTGGTTTACCATTGCTTTGAATAGAGATTTGACAACTGACCATTGCCTTTTTGTGATTGGATACGCCATGGCCGTTTCATTGCTCAGCCTGCCTCTGCGCTACTTTCTGGAGGTGGCGCGCACCGGTTCCGTCAACCAGGCGGCGCAACGCCTGCATGTGGCGGCATCGGCCGTGAGCCGCCAGCTGGGCAAGCTGGAAGACAGCCTGGGCGTGGTCCTGTTCGAACGCCAGGCCCGGGGCATGGCTCTGACCGACGCGGGCACCCGGCTGCTGGCCCATGCGAGCGCGCACGACGCGCAGGCGCTGGAGCTGGTGGATCAGCTGCAGGATTTGTCGGCCCAAGCCGCCTTGCGGGTACGGCTGGCCTGCACCGAAGGGTTTGCGGCAGCCTTCATGCCGCTGGTGATGGCGGGGTTTCGGCAGGCGCACCCGCAGGTGCAACTGCAGTTGCAGGTGGCGGTGCCGCAGGAGGTGTCGGCCCTGGTGCTGCGGGGCGAGGTCGATCTGGCGCTGAAGTACAGCACAGCGCCCGAAAAAGGCCTACAGGTGTTGCACTCGGCGATTGCCCCTATTTATGCCGTCATGCCCGCGCAGCATCCGCTGGCCCGCCAGCGCAGCGTGACCGTGGCCGACGTGGTGCGCTACCCGCTGCTACTGGGCGCGGCCAACACCACGGGGCGGCAGCTGTTTGACCTGAGCTGTGCGGTGCAGGGGCTGCGCTACGTGCCTGCCGTGGAGAGCAATTTCTCGTCGGCCCTGCTGCCGCTGCTCAGCGGGCAGGACGTGGTGCTGGCCAGCTACCTCACGGCGGCGCGCTGGGTGGAGGCGGGCCTGCTGGCGGCCCGGCCGTTTGACGAAGCCCAGTTGCAGCAGCGGCGCCTGCAAGTGCTGGCGGCCGAGGGGCGGGTGCCATCCGTCCTGGTGCAGCAGTTCACCAAAGCGCTGGTGGTCGCCATCGAGGAGTACGGCAAGCGCAAGGTAGGGCGACGCCGCAAGGCCGCCACAGCGCCTGCCACGGTGTTCTGACACATCGCCGCAGGTCCCAATACGCTCACATTTGGATACGGATACCATCGGTGCCCTATCCGCACCACACCATGGCCAAGAAAGAACACGTTTCCGAGACCCAAGCCACCCAGCTGCTCAAGGCGAACAAGGTGGCTTTCACCGAACACCCGTATGAGTACCTGGAGCACGGGGGCGCGATGCACAGCGCCGAGGTGCTGGGGCTGGACCCGTTCACCGTGGTCAAGACCCTCGTCATGCAGGACCAGGACGCCAAGCCGCTCTTGGTGCTGATGCACGGCAACCGCAAGGTGTCCACCAAGAACCTCGCGCGCCAGATCGGTGCCAAGTCGGTCGAGCCCTGCGCGCCCGAGGTGGCCAACCGGCACAGCGGCTACCTGGTGGGTGGCACGTCGCCCTTTGGCACGCGGCGCACCATGCCGGTTTACATTGAAGAAACCATCCTCGCGCTGCCCCGCATTGCCATCAACGGCGGGCGCCGGGGTTTTCTGGTGCAGCTGAACCCGCAGGTGTGTGTGCAGCTGCTGGGTGCCAAACCCGTGCAATGTGCGCTGGCAGAATAGGCCGCCGCGCGATACAGCCCGTCAGAAGGCTGACCATTTGATTTCCAAGGAGTTGCTTTGACCGCCGTTTATCCCGTTCTTGCCGCTGTGGCTGCCTACCTGCTGGGCTCGCTGTCGTTTGCCGTTATCGTGACGCGGGTCATGGGCCTCTCCGACCCGCGCACCTACGGCAGCAAGAACCCGGGCGCCACCAATGTGCTGCGTTCGGGCTCCAAGGCCGCCGCCATCATCACGCTGCTGCTGGATGCCGTGAAGGGCTGGCTGCCTGTGGCGCTGGTGATGTGGTTTGGCCACCCCTACGGCCTGGAAGACGGCACCGTGGCCCTGGTGGGACTGGCGGCTTTCCTGGGGCATCTGTGGCCAGTGTTCTTCCGCTTCGAGGGCGGCAAGGGCGTGGCGACGGCATTGGGCGTGCTGGTGGGTGTCAGTGGCTGGCTCGGCCTGGCCACGGCACTCACCTGGGTCATCATCGCCTTTTTCTTCCGCTATTCGTCGCTGGCTTCGCTGGTGGCCGCTGTGTTTGCACCGGTGTACTACCTGCTGGTGGACGGCGTGGTCTGGTATGCCGAAGGCACGATTGCCGCTTCGATGGTGGTGATGGCGCTGTTGCTGGCCTGGCGGCACAAGGAGAACATCCAGCGGCTGGTGGCAGGCAAGGAGTCGCGCCTGGGCGGCAAGAAGGACAAGCCGGGTGCCGAGGCGGGCGCGCCGTCTGGCAAGGCGCACAAGTAGCGCGAAAGATACTCCCAATCTCCCGGGCGCCTTGCAGGCCGGGTGATAGGAGGGGGCTCAGAGCGCCCCAGGCCCCGTGACCAGCCCCCGCAGCCCGGCGCTGTGCTGGGCGGCATACAAACCCAGCCGCACCATGGTGCGATGGTTGAGTTCCAGGCTCACCGCCGAGCGCGCCAGGGCCGACTGGATGCGTGGTTTGCCCGAGGCGGTCTGGTACAGGCTGGGCTGGGCGTGGTGGCTGCCGCTGCGGTCGAGCAGGCTGGCCACCAGGGGGTGGTTGGCCTTGTCGCTGCGACGCAGCACGATGGCTGTGTCGCCGTTGTCCAGTTTCACAAAAGTGCCGGGCGGGCACAGCCCGATGGAGCGGACCAGGGTGTAACTCACCTCGTCGCGCTGGTCCACTTCCTGCCCCACGATGGCGCGCACCGAGTCGGTGGCGCTTCGGCCCGCACGTGACTTGCGCGGGCTGATCATGGCCGCATAGCGGTCGATGGTGCCCAGGATGCGTGTGAGCCGGTCTTCCGGGTCCTGGTTGGCCAGAGGCACCCGCTCGGCAATGCTGGCGTGGTGTTGCCCCACCACATCCAGCCAGAGCGCATCGCTGATGAACAGGCGCTCCAGCAGCAGCATGCTTTCTTCGGGGTGGCTCTTGATGGCTTCCTGCTGCGCGGCGGTAGGCCGCTCGCGCTGCTCGGCCAGTTCGTCCTGCAGCGCGGTCATGCCGATGTTCATGGTCAGCGCGGCGCGCACCAGGCTGTCCCGCTCCCGCTGGGGCAGCTTGAGTTCAAGCGCCATGATGTGGCACAGCGTGCCGCACACCAGCGCGTGGGATGCGCTGTAGCCCACGGTGGACGTGGACGCAAGCTGGAACATCAGGTACAGCGCCGCATCAATGTCGTGCGCCACCAGGTCTTGCAGCCAGGTGTCGAACTGCCGCACCTTGCCGGGGAAATCCTGCACCTGCAGCGGCCGCGCCAGCAACACCGACAGCGCCGATTCCAGGTCGGACCAGAGGCTCAGAAGGTCCTCGTACTCGCCCTCGGAATGCGGGTGGCTGATGGCGGGGTGGGCGGACATGGCGGGTCAGTTGCGTTTTTCGAGCACCATCTGGTCGTTGCTGCGCGTCATCTGGAATTCGTTCAGAAAACTGTTGCCCAGCAGCACATAGGGCATGGGCTGGGAGGTGATGATGGCCTCCACCCCAAACACTTCCACGTCGCCAACGCGCACCGAGTCAAGCTTCATGCGCCAGCCTTGTGCGATACCGTTGGCAGTACTCATGCGCACGGGCTGGCCGCTCTGGTAGTTCAGCCCCATCCGGTCAGCATCAGGGCGGCCAATGGCGACGGTGGTGGCACCGGTATCGACCATGTACTGCATCACCTTGCCATTGATGGTGCCGCTGTTCACAAAATGCCCCCGGCTGTCGGCGGTCAGCACAAGGCGCCTGCCGCTGGCGCCGCTGCGGCCCCCCACGCGCACCGGGGCTTCGCCCAGCCGCAGGATGCGCCGCTCGCCCTTGACTTCGACGGTGGCTTCTTCCTTGAGCACCGCGATGACCTTGACCCCCTGGAATTCATCCCCGGCGCCCACCGCACGCGGCGGGTGGGCATCCACCACCAGCAAGGCCTTGCTGCCCAGCATGCCGGCCAGCGCCACTGACTGCGCATGCACCGCTCCGGCGGTGACCAGCAAAAGCCCCCCAAGGGCCACCATGGCGGTGGGCAGCAGGTGTACGGGCTTGGTCATGGTGTGGGTGATCAAAGTGGGTGTATCTTGCCGGGCGCCAGGCTCAGTCGCGGAAGTTGTCGAACGACAGCGGCACGTCGGTCACGTCCTTGCGGATCAGCGCCATGGCGGCTTGCAGATCGTCGCGCTTGGCGCCCGTCACGCGCACCTTGTCTTCCTGGATGGCGCCTTGCACCTTGAGCTTGCTCTCCTTGAGCAGCTTCTGGATCTTCTTGGCCAGCTCGCTCTCGATGCCGTTGCGCACCTTGATGACCTGCTTGACCTTGTCGCCGCCCATTTTCTGGACATCGCCCATGTCGAGGAAGCGCACGTCCACGCTGCGCTTGGTGAGCTTGTTGCGCAGCACGTCCTCGATCTGGGTGAGCTGGAAGTCGGCATCGCCGATCAGGGTGATGTCCTTGTCCTTGATCTCGATGCTGGCCGAGGTGCCCTTGAAGTCGAAGCGGGTGGCGATTTCCTTGGCGGTGTTCTCCACGGCGTTTTTCACTTCAACCAGGTTGGCTTCGCAGACGGTGTCAAAAGATGGCATGGTGGTTCTCAATCTCGGGGAAACAGGGGGCAAATCGCAGCCCTTCCAAAGGGCGAATGCGACAATCGGGCCAATGGTAGTCGAGAAAAACGTCCCTTTGCAGCCCTGCAACACCTTCGGCATAGCTGCACGCGCGCAGACGCTGGTGCGCGTGCATTCCACCGCCGATGTGCGGGCCGTGCTGGCCGACCCGGAGCTGGCGGCCGCGCCCAAGTTTGTGCTGGGCGGGGGCAGCAACATCATCCTGACCGGCGATGTGAAGCCCGTGGTGCTCAAGATGGAGATCAAGGGTCTGCGCCTGGTGGAAGAAACCCCCAAGGCGTGGATCGTGGAGGCGGGCGCCGGCGAGGTCTGGCACGACTGCGTGGCCTGGACGCTGGCGCAGGGCTTCCCGGGGCTGGAGAACCTGGCCCTGATCCCGGGCACTGTGGGCGCATCGCCCGTACAGAACATCGGCGCCTATGGCGTGGAGCTGCAGGACCGGTTCGACTCCCTGGACGCCATCGACCTGGCCACGGGTCACACCTTCACGCTGGACGCCGCACAGTGCGGATTTGGCTACCGGGATTCGGTGTTCAAGCACGCCCCCTCGGAGGTGCCTGGTGCCGACGGATTGCCCCGGGGCATGGGCTTGGAAGGGCGCGCCGTGATCACCCATGTGCGTTTTCGCCTGCCCAAGCCCTGGAAGCCGGTGCTGGGCTATCTGGACCTGGAGCGCCGCATGGCGGAAGAGAGCGTGCTGCAGCCCACGGCCCAGCAGATCTTCGACTGGATCTGCGACATCCGCCGCGCCAAGCTGCCCGACCCGGCTGTGGTGGGCAACGCGGGCAGCTTCTTCAAGAACCCCACGGTGTCGCCCGACCAGTGCGCCGACATCATCGCGCGCGAGCCGCGCATCGTGCACTACCCCATGCCCGACGGAACCATCAAGCTGGCGGCGGGCTGGCTGATTGATGCTTGTGGCTGGAAGGGCAAGTCCATCGGCAAGGCGGGCGTGTATGAAAAGCAGGCCCTGGTGCTGGTGAACCGGGGGCAGGGCGCCGACAGCGTGACGGGCGGCGAGGTGATGACACTGGCCAAGGCCATCCAGACCAGCGTGTACGAGCGCTTCGGCATCCGGCTGGAGCCGGAGCCAGTGGTGGTTTAGGCCCGGCTAGCCCTGCCAGATCACCTTCAAATCCCTGGAAACCCCAGCAGCCGCACTGCACGGGCAAAAGAAAAGCCACCGTTTCCGGTGGCTTTACTCATTTTTTGATAGCTGCTAGCGCATGGTGGTCGCGCGCAAGAGCCATTTTTTGCCACTATTTTGAGTGGCAAAGCCTCGCCAAACTCACTTGCGGTCGTTTTCCAGCTGCGCCAGGGCGGCATTGCCACCCAGCGACAGCAGGCCCGCGCGCGCATACACGCCCAGCTTGTCGCGCGTGTCCGAGATGTCCAGGTTGCGCATGGTCAGCTGGCCGATGCGGTCCAGCGGGCTGAACGGCGCGTCTTCCACCTTTTCCATCGACAGGCGCTCGGGCGCGTAGGTCAGGTTGGGCGACTCGGTGTTGAGCAGCGAGTAGTCGTTGCCACGGCGCAGTTCCAGCGTCACGGTGCCGGTCACGGCGCGGGCTACCCAGCGCTGGGCGGTTTCGCGCAGCATGATGGCCTGGGGGTCGAACCAGCGGCCCTGGTACAGCAGGCGGCCGAGCTTCAGGCCGTTGAGGCGGTACTGCTCGATGGTGTCCTCGTTGTGGATGCCGGTGACCAGGCGCTCGTAGGCGATGTGCAGCAGTGCGAGGCCCGGGGCTTCATAGATGCCGCGGCTCTTGGCTTCGATGATGCGGTTTTCGATCTGGTCGCTCATGCCCAGGCCGTGGCGGCCCCCGATGCGGTTGGCCTCCAGAATCAGCTCGACCGGGTCGTTGAACTCCTTACCGTTCAGCGCCACGGGCTGGCCTTCGTTGAAGGTCACGGAGACTTCCTCGGCCTTCACTTCCACCTCAGGCTTCCAGAAAGCCACGCCCATGATGGGGTTGACGATGCGGATGCCGCTGTTCAGGAACTCCAGGTCCTTGGCCTCGTGCGTGGCGCCCAGCATGTTGCTGTCGGTGCTGTAGGCCTTCTCGGCGCTCATCTTGTAGCCAAATCCGGCTGCCGTCATGAAGGCCGACATTTCGGCGCGGCCACCCAGCTCGTCGATGAACCGCTGGTCCAGCCAGGGTTTGTAGATCTTGAGGGATGGGTTGGTCAGCAGGCCGTAGCGATAGAAGCGCTCAATGTCGTTGCCCTTGAAGGTCGAGCCGTCGCCCCAGATGTTGACGTCGTCTTCCTTCATGGCTGCCACCAGCATGGTGCCGGTCACGGCGCGGCCCAGGGGCGTGGTGTTGAAGTAGGTCAGGCCGCCGGTGCTGATGTGGAAAGCGCCTGCCTGCAGGGCCGCAATGCCTTCGTGGGCCAGTTGGGTTCGGCAGTCCACCAGGCGGGCTTTTTCTGCGCCGTATTCCATCGCCTTCTTGGGGATGGCGTCGTAGTCGGGCTCGTCGGGTTGGCCCAGGTTGGCGGTGTAGGCGTAGGGCATGGCGCCCTTGAGCTTCATCCAGTGCAGGGCTGCGCTGGTATCAAGGCCGCCCGAAAAGGCGATGCCGACTTTTTGCCCCAGGGGCAGGTTTTGGAGAATGGTGGCCATGTGCGGGGTCCGTTGCGGTGTGGGGTGCGATCAGCCGAAGTGGCAGATGTAGTGGTAGGCCTCGGTCACGCGGATGTCGAACTTCGAGTTGCCGGGCACGCTGAATTTTTCGCCTGCGGACGACGTCACCCAGGTGTCGGTGCCGGCCAGCTTGTATTCGCAGGAGCCTGCGACGCATTCCATGATCTCGGGCGCACCGGTGTTGAAGGTGAGCGTTGCGGGCAGCACTACGCCCACCGACTTCTTCGTGCCATCGGGGAAGGTGATGCCGTGGCTCACGCACTTGCCGTCAAAGTACACATTGGCCTGGGTGGTGACGGACACGCCGTCGATTTTTTCGGTGGTCATGGATAGCGCAGGATGGGGTTGGAGGAAACCCGCGATTTTAGGGCAGGGGTGGCGCGGCCCTGGCGGCCTGGCCCAACGAAACCTGCGCCAGGGGCCGGGGCGCCAAAAAAAGAGCCCCGAAGGGCTCCATTTTTTGGTGGCGAATACTCAGGGTCTGGAGTTTGGGGCCCCAGGCGCCCGCTCAGCGCCAGTACGGGTTGCGGTGGTGCGGGTAGTACGGCCGGTCGTAGCCATACTCAATCACCGTCACGGGCGGCGTCACATAGGTGGGCTGCTGGTAGACCGGCTGCACCGGGTAGGTGGATGTGACCACGCCGGGTTGGCTGTACACGCCTTGCTGGGCGTAGGGGTCAGGCTGGGTGGAATAGGTTTGGCCCGTGGGCTGCACGCTCAGCGGAATCCAGCGGCCGGGGTCGTTCTGGGTGCGTGTGGTGTACTGCCTGCCTGCGTACTCGTACACCACGTTGTAGCCCACGGTGCGGTTTTCGTAGTAGGTCTCGGTGGTGCAGCGCTGCACGTTCTGATACTGGGGCTGGCCGCCTTCGATCTGATTACCCAGCACGGCCCCGCCGATCACGCCGATGGCGGTGGCGGCTGCACGGCCACTGCCCTTGCCGATGGCATTGCCTGCAGCACCGCCCGCAATGGCGCCCATCACGGCGCCAGCGCCGCTGGTGCGATTGCCGCTGTACACGGTTTCATTGCCGCACACCTGCTGGGGGATGCCTACTTGCTGCACGATGGGCGTGGCGGACAGCACTCGGCCCTGTTCCTGGGCGCTTGCCAGGGAGGCGACAGCAGCCATCGCGGAAAAAATGACGATCTTTTTCATGGAGAAACTCCTTTCGGGTCGGTACATAACGCGCCGAACACAAGAAAAGTTTAGGCCCGTGACGTCAATTCGGGCCCTGGCAGCCGTAAATCTGCGTAAAGATTTGTGCGATTTTCCCGCGTTGGTGGGCAAATGTCAGCCGGTCATTCAGTCGGTATGTCCCTGCAGGTTCGTCAGCCTTTGGGCGCTGCGTCGCGCCAGGCCTGCCACTGATCGGGCACAAAGCCCACGGATACCTGGGTATGGCCCGCGTTGTGCCATTCGACCACCGGCCGCTTGATCACGCTGGGCTGGTCGTGCATCAGAGCGCTGGCGCTGGCGTCGTCCGTGACCGCCGCCTGGGTGCCTGCATCCAGCTTGCGCCAGGTGGTGCCCTGGCGGTTGACGAGTTTCTGCCAGCCCACGGCACTCAGCCAGCCGGGCAACTGGGCAGTGGGCACGCCTTGTTTCTTGAAGTCGTGGAACTGGTAGTCCAGCCCTTGTTCGGTGAACCAGGCGCGGGATTTTTTGACGGTATCGCAGTTGGGAATGCCGTAGAGGGTGATGCGGGCGTTTGTCATGCCGCGCATCATCCTCGAAAACGCCGTGGGGAATGGGGCTCGGCGACAATCCCGGGCTGTATGCAAACCAAACCCCACACTCTGGAAGGCTGGCTGCGCCATTGCGAGCAGCAGCACCCCCACAACATCGACATGGGCCTGGACCGGGTCAGCGTGGTGGCACGCCGCATGGCGCTGCGTTTTGAATGCCCGGTGATCACGGTGGCGGGCACCAATGGCAAGGGCTCCACCTGCGCCATGCTGGAGGCCGTGGCCCAGCAGGCGGGCTACCGTACGGGGGTGTACACATCGCCCCACCTGGTGCATTTTGAGGAGCGCTGCCGTGTGCATGGCGAAAGCGTATCTGCTTCTGATTTGATAGCGCATTTCGAAGCTGTGGAGGGCGCAAGGGTCCAAAATGGTGAAGAAATTTCGCTGACCTACTTTGAGTTCACCACCCTGGCCATCTTGCGGCTGATGAGCCATGCGCGGCTGGATGTCGCGATCCTGGAGGTGGGCCTGGGGGGGCGGTTGGATGCGACCAACATCATCGATGCCGACTGCGCCGTGATCACCAGCATCGACATCGACCACACCGAGTTTCTGGGGCCTGACCGCGAAAGCATTGGTCGCGAGAAGGCGGGCATCATGCGCACCGGCCGTCCAGTGATCGTGAGCGACCCCATGGCCCCGCAGAGCGTGGTGGACCATGCCCGCGAGATCGGGGCGGACCTGTGGAGCTTCGGGCGCGATTTCAATTTTTCGGGCGACAAGCAGCAGTGGAGCTGGGCGGGGCGGGGGCGGCGTTATGCCGGGCTGGCCTATCCCTCGCTGCGGGGCGCCAACCAGCTGGTCAATGCCTCGGGCGTGCTGGCGGCGCTGGAGGCCCTGCGCGACCGCCTCCCGGTGACTGCGCAGGCCGTGCGCAATGGTCTGGCCCTGGTGGAGTTGCCCGGCCGATTCCAGATCGTGCCCGGCCAGCCGACCCTGGTGCTGGACGTGGCGCACAACCCCCATTCGGTGGCGGCCCTCACGGCCAATCTGGATGCGATGGGGTTCTTCCCCACCACGCACGCCGTTTTTGGTGCCATGGCCGACAAGGATCTGGGGCCCATGCTGGCCAAGGTGGGGCCCCTGGTGGACCGCTGGTACTTCACCAACCTGCCCACTCCGCGCGCAGAGACGGCGGCCACGCTGCAGCAGAAGTGGAATGCCGTGCAGATGGTGGCCGGTGGCCGCCGGGATGTGACATCGAGCGTGCATGCGGACCCCATGCAGGCCCTGGCGGCTGCGGTGGCTGCGGCAGACCCCGCTGATAGAATCGTGGTCTTTGGCTCGTTTTATACGGTGGGCGGTGTGCTGATCAACGGAACACCTCGCCTGCAGGCCAAACATCTGGGCCAATAGGGCAGGTTCTGAGGTCCGCACGAGTCGTTACTCCATGGCATTTTTCAAGTTTCGGTGGCCCGGGCAGGCTGAGCAGCAACAGGCCGAAAAACCGTCCAAGCGTGGCGCGCGTACGCCGCAGGCCGAGAGTATCGAGGTGATGCGCCGCCGGGCCCGCCACCGGCTCATCGGCGCTGCCGTGCTGGTGCTGGTCGGGGTGATCGGGTTCCCTCTGCTGTTCGACACCCAACCCCGGCCTGTGCCCGTCGATATCCCCATCGAGATTCCTGACCGCAACAAGATGGCGCCGCTGGTCGTGCCTGCGCCTGTGGCCGAAGCCCCCGTTGCCAAGCCTGCAACGCCTGCTGCGCCCCAGGTTGCTGCCCCTGCGGCGCAACGTGCGTCAGCGCCTCGCAGTGCGGCCGCCAACGGGCTGACGGAAGGGGAAGAGCTGGTACAAAGCCCGCGCCCGTCCGCCCCCAAACCCGCGGCTGCGGCTCCCACTGTGGCTGCGGCGGCCCCTGCTGCTGCGCCCAAGCCCGACACCAAACCGCCTGTGGCACCTGCGCCCGCGCCTGAGCCTAAACCAGCGCAACGCCCCGATGACTCGGCGCGTGCCCGGGCTCTGCTGGAAGGCCGCAGCGCCGAACCTGCGGCCAGTGCAAATGCCGAAGAAAGCCGTTTTATCGTGCAGGTAGGGGCGTTTGCCGATGCCGAAAAGGCCCGTGAAGCGCGCACCAAGGTAGAGCGTGCCGGCCTCAAGACCTATACCCAGGTAGTGGACACCAAGGACGGAAAACGCACGCGGGTGCGTGTGGGGCCATTCACCAACCGGGCCGAGGCGGACAAGGCGGCTGCGCGCATCAAGGCGCTGGAGCTGTCGGCCTCGGTGCTGACGTTGTAAGCCGGGCGGTCTGGCGTTTTCTTTTTTTGTGCCCATGGCTGCGCTGGATTGGATTTTTGTCGCCGTGCTGCTGGCTTCGATGCTGGTGGGTGCCTGGCGTGGCCTGGTGTTTGAAGTGTTGTCGCTGCTGGGCTGGGTGGTGTCCTTTTTTGTTGCGCAGTGGTTTGCGGCCGACATGGCAGCGCTGCTGCCCCTGGGCGAGTCGGCGGGCTCGTTGCGGTATGCGGCGGGTTTTGTCGTGGTGTTCGTGGCCGCAGTGTTTGCCTGCGGGTTTGTGAGCTGGCTGGCCAAGAAGCTGATCGAGGCCATTGGCCTGCGGCCCGCTGACCGCACGCTGGGGGCTGTTTTTGGCGTGCTGCGCGGCATGGTGCTGCTGCTGGCGGTGGCTGTGGTGGTGGGGCTGACCTCGCTGCACGAAGCGCCCTGGTGGCAGGAGTCGCAAGCTGCCCCGGTGCTCGCCGAAATGCTCAGGGGCTTGAAACCGGCGTTGCCGGAAGAATTTGGTAGGCATCTGCCTTCTTGATATCGATGGGGTGGCGGTCACAAGCTGCTGCCATGGGGTTGCCGCGGGGCTGTTCCCGCAAACGGATGGAAACTTACTATGTGTGGAATCGTCGGCGTCGTCAGCACAGCGCCCGTCAATCAGCTGATCTATGACGCCTTGCTGCTGTTGCAGCATCGCGGCCAGGACGCAGCGGGCATCGTGACCCAGCAGGGCCGCAAGTTCTTCATGCACAAGGCCAAGGGCATGGTGCGCGACGTGTTCCGCACGCGCAACATGCGTGCCCTGCCGGGCAATGTGGGCCTGGGGCAGGTGCGCTACCCCACGGCAGGCAATGCCTACAGCGAGGAAGAGGCGCAGCCTTTTTACGTGAATGCGCCTTTTGGCCTTGTGCTGGTGCACAACGGCAACCTGACCAATGCGCGCGAACTGCGCAACGAGTTGTTCCAGACGGACCACCGCCACACCAACACCGAGAGCGACTCGGAAGTGCTGCTCAATGTTCTGGCGCACGAGCTGGAGCGATCCACCCGGGGTGTGCCGCTGCAGGTCGAGGATGTCTTCGCCGCTGTGCGCGCCGTGCACAAGCGCGTGAAGGGCTCGTATGCCGTGATCGCCCTGATTGCTGGCCATGGTCTGCTCGCGTTCCGGGACCCCCACGGCATTCGCCCCCTGGCCCTGGGTCGCAGCCAGGACGGCACGGTGATGGTGGGCAGCGAGTCGGTGGCGCTGGAGGGCACATCCCATGTGTTCGAACGCAACATCGACCCCGGTGAAGCCGTGTTCATCACGCTGGACGGCCACGTCCATGCCAGCCAGTGCGCCGAGAAGCCGCAGCTCAACCCCTGTATTTTCGAGTTTGTGTACCTTGCGCGTCCCGATTCGGTGTTGGATGGCATTTCGGTGTACCAGGCGCGTCTGAACCTGGGCGAGGCCCTGGCCAAGCGCGTGGTATCCACCGTGCCACCCAACGAGATCGATGTGATCATCCCGATCCCCGAGTCGAGCCGCCCCAGCGCCACGCAGTTGGCGCACCTGCTGGGCATTCCGTACCGCGAAGGCTTCGTCAAGAACCGCTATGTGGGCCGCACCTTCATCATGCCGGGCCAGGGCGTGCGCAAGAAGTCCGTGCGCCAGAAGCTCAATGTGATCGGCAGCGAGTTCAAGGGCCGCAACGTGCTGCTGGTGGACGACTCCATCGTGCGTGGCACCACCAGCCGCGAAATCGTGCAGATGGCGCGTGACGCGGGCGCCCGCAAGGTGTATCTGGCCAGCGCCGCACCGCCAGTGCGCTACCCCAATGTGTACGGCATCGACATGCCCACCAGCAGCGAGCTGGTGGCCCATGGCCGCACAGTAGAAGAGATTCGCCAGGCGATTGGCTGCGACGCGCTGATCTACCAGGACGTGGACGGTATGAAGAAGGCCGTGGGTTCGCTCAATGCCGCCATCGTGGGCTTTGACGCCTCGTGCTTTGACGGCGTGTATGTCACCGGCGACATCACGGCAGAAGACATTGCCAGCTTGAACGAAGGTCGCGTGGGCGTGGAGGAGGGCGAAGAAGATACCTCTCGCCTGGCACTGCCGAACGCGCAAGAGGCGTGAGCGCAGCGGCCAAACGGCTGTGGGGGCCATGCGGAGGTTGTCCGTCCGCTGCTCCTGGGATTGACGAATATACGGATTGACCGAATCGTGACACTGGCCCCGAAAGGGGCCAGACTTTATTGATATGACTGAAACCACTGCTTCCAACTCGGGCCGCGTGCGCACCCGGTTCGCCCCGTCTCCCACGGGCTTCATCCACCTGGGCAACATCCGCTCGGCGCTCTACCCCTGGGCCTTTGCACGTGCCACGGGCGGTGACTTCATTCTGCGCATTGAAGACACCGACCTGGAGCGCTCCACTCAGGCCGCAGTGGATGTGATCATCGAAGGGATGAAATGGCTGGGTCTGGACCATGACGAAGGCCCGTTCTACCAGATGCAGCGTATGGACCGCTACAAGGCGGTGCTGGCCGACCTGCAGGCCGCAGGCCGCGTCTATCCCTGCTACATGAGCGTCGCCGAGCTGGATGCCCTGCGCGAGAAGCAGATGGCCGCCAAGGAGAAACCCCGCTACGACGGCACCTGGCGCCCCGAAGACGGCAAGACCCTGCCGCCGGTGCCCGCAGGTGTGTTGCCCGTGCTGCGCTTCAAGAACCCGCAGGGTGGTGTGGTGGCGTGGGACGACAAGGTCAAGGGCCGCATCGAGATCCGCAACGATGAGCTGGATGACCTGGTGATCGCTCGCCCCGATGGCACGCCTACCTACAACTTCTGTGTGGTGGTGGACGACATCGACATGGCCATCACCCATGTGATCCGTGGCGATGACCATGTGAACAACACGCCGCGCCAGATCAACATCTTCCGCGCCCTGGGCAAGGAACCACCGGTGTACGCCCACTTGCCCACCGTGCTGAACGAGCAGGGCGAGAAGATGAGCAAGCGCAACGGCGCCAAGCCCGTCACGCAGTACCGCGACGAAGGCTACCTGCCCGACGCCATGGTGAACTACTTGGCGCGCCTGGGTTGGAGCCATGGCGATGACGAGATCTTCAGCCGCGAGCAGTTCTTGCAGTGGTTCAACCTGGATCACCTCGGTCGCAGCGCCGCCCAGTTCGACGAAGCCAAGCTGCGCTGGGTGAACGCCCAGCACCTCAAGGCCATGCCCGACGACGCGCTCGCCGCGCTGGTGGCACCCCAGCTGCAACAGCGGGGTGTGCCGGAGCAGGTACTGGCCGATGGCCGCCTGGTGCGCATCTGTGCATTGTTCAAGGACCGCTGCGATACCACGGTGGCGCTGGCCCAATGGGCGCAGGTGTTCTATTGCGATGTGACGCCTGTGGAGGCCGAGCGTGCGCAGCATGTCACCGAAGCCATCGCGCCTGCCCTGGATGCGCTGGCGGATGCACTGTCTGCCTGCGAATGGGACAAGGCCTCCATCAGCGCCGCCTTCAAGCAGGTACTGGCCAGCCAGGGCTTGAAGATGCCCCAACTGGCCATGCCAGCGCGGGTTCTCACCGTGGGCACGGCCCACACGCCATCGGTTGATGCGGTGCTGGAATTGGTCGGACGTGAAAAAGTTGTAGCGCGTTTGCGAAACCGCTAAAAATCTGTCTATAATTCAAGGCTCAGATGATGACAACAAATACAAAGTGTTTGAAGTCATTAAGTGGGGGTATAGCTCAGCTGGGAGAGCGCTTGCATGGCATGCAAGAGGTCATCGGTTCGATCCCGTTTACCTCCACC
>OGCL01000611.1_pt1 | contig 36664 bp, 26 predicted proteins | sample 1570041 | NCBI WGS metagenome assembly OGCL01 (sample SAMN06266162, study PRJEB24511) | hot springs metagenome | isolation source: Hot spring water | place: South Africa: Limpopo | collected 2015-06-22 | reverse complement strand
AATTCAAGTTGTTATAGTGCCAATATTATTTGGTAAAGATGATGAAAAGGTTTTAACTAAAGCAAAAGAGATATACGAATCAATTCGTAAAGATTATCGGGTATATTTAGACGACAGACTTGAATATACGCCGGGCTGGAAATTCAATGATTGGGAGATGCGCGGCATACCTTTACGAATTGAAATTGGTCCTAAAGATATTCAAAAAGAACAGGTTCTTCAGGCTATTCCTAAAGAAGAGCGTGCTGTTATTGAAGAGGTCCTAAATTATCCTGAATTTTCTGCTGTTTAAAGTGAGTCAGCTTTTCGTCTTTTAACTGCTGTCGAATGACTTTAACCATTAGGTTTTCTTGATACTCTTCGGTCAGAAAAGTACGGTGCACCAGGCGCTCAAACAACTGTTCAAGCACGGCAGTCGGTTTCTGGTCCAGATATAAAGAACGCAGTTCAGAGTAGCGTATCAAGGTTTCTCTTGGCCGTACCACTTCCTGCATCTGTTGTGCTAACGCCTTTGGGGTGAGCCGAGTGACATAAGTTTGTATCCGTTGTAATTCTTGCTCGACCGTCTGCAGTGTAGCCTTGTAAAGCTTGCCTTCAAGGTCTTCAAAAAAGTCTGTTACACGGGCAAACCGGCTTGGCGCCAGGCGAAAATCAAATAAGCCTAATTCTGGGGCGCACAGTACTATACCGACGTTAGCAAATTCGCCCGTCTCAACATGAGGTAGAAACCGTACTATTGCATACTGATATAGCGTTTTCATATCAGTACCTCCCAAAATTCGTCGCTGTTAAATGAAGCCAGTATGTCGTTTATTTCTGCCAGATAACCCGGCTCTTCTGCCAACCATTCAGGCGGTAAAGTGGCAGCATACTGGGGCAACCCTTGTAACGCAATGGCGAGTTTCGCACTGTAATGCGTACGCCATAGTGCATCATGTTGCGAACCAAACCAAGCATTGTAAGCTAAGTGTAGTTTGGCATTGTCCTTGAAATTATAGTCGGTCTCAAAAGCCAGATTATGGTCTATTACTATATATTGCTTTGAAGCTGCCTGATAAAACAAGTTCGGATTGCCACCTTTTTCGGTAATAGTCCGATCCTCATTTCGGATCCAGTAATCAAAAAGAAATAGATCACGAGCGTATGACTCAGGCATAGATAAAACACTTGTAGGTGTTACCTCCAAAAGATCGGGTACAAGTTCCGACGCAAACACTACACTGTCACCTGCTCCTAACACGCGACTGGCAACGTAATCAAAATGCAAAAGACCTTGTGGTAAGTAAGCACAACAATATGCGGGCACCTTTAATTGTAAAGCCTGACCAAGGTATGCACATACCGCCTCGTTTATCAGTCCTTTACAACCTGCTTGAGGTCCTTTTATATAGTAGTGCTTGTTGTCAGATAATCGGCAGAGATAAGGCTCTGTTCGACCTTGACTGGACTTTTGCTGAATTTCAATTACGTCGAGCACCAAAGCCCCCCCTTTGATTGCGGCATTAACATCCAGAATTCTGAAACTGCTTTTAAGTTAGTCAGTTAGTTAGCAGCTCGCAAGTAATTTGCGTCAATCAAGCTGTCTTACCCTACTAAAACCAAGGCTTTGTGCATCGAGAGGCACTTTTGGAAACAAAATTAAACTGTGAGGCTTAACCGAAATTCATGATAAAGGTACAGCTAATAAAGCGGTAAAAAAAGGCCATCACAGCATACTGTTAATGGCCTTCGCATTTTAGTACCGCTTATTCGACAGTAACTGACTTCGCCAAATTACGCGGCTGATCAACGTCGGTACCCTTGATAATGGCCACATAGTAGCTCAGTAACTGCAGTGGCAGGGTATAGACGATGGGCGCCAGAATATCAGCCACATGCGGCACATTGATAACGCGCATAGTGGCATCTGATTTAAAGCGGGCGTCGGCATCGGCGAACACATACAGAATACCGCCGCGGGCACGCACTTCTTCCACGTTCGACTGCAGCTTCTCCAACAGATCGTTATTGGGAGCAACCACGATAATTGGCATATCGGCGTCGATCAGCGCCAGCGGGCCATGCTTTAACTCACCGGCGGCATAGGCTTCAGCGTGGATATAGGAAATTTCTTTTAGCTTTAACGCCCCTTCCATCGCGATTGGATACTGATCACCACGACCGAGGAACAACGCATGGTGCTTGTCAGCAAACTCTTCTGCCAAAGCTTCAATTTGCGGCGCCAGCGCCAGTGTTTCCTCCAGCTTGGCTGGCAGGCTGCGCAGGGCGGCTGTTAGCTCACGCTGTTGCTCCGGCGTTAAACCGTTATATTTACCCACCGCCAGTGTTAACATCGCCAGGCCCACTAACTGGGTAGTAAAGGCTTTGGTAGAGGCAACACCGATTTCGGCGCCGGCACGGGTCATAAAGGCCAGATCCGATTCGCGCACCAGCGACGAGCCGGCAACGTTACAAATTGTCAGGCTACCCAGATAACCGGCTTCTTTCGCCAAGCGCAGTGCCGCCAGGGTGTCGGCCGTTTCACCGGATTGTGAAATGCTAACCAGCAGGCTGTTTGGCTGCACAAAGGATTTACGGTAGCGGAACTCAGAAGCAATTTCGACATTACAGGACACGCCAGCCAGCGCTTCCAACCAGTAACGAGCGACCATACCCGAGTGGTAGCTGGTGCCGCAGGCGACGATTTGAATATGTTTTACTTTTTTAAACAGCTCAGCCGCGCCATTACCAAAGGTTTCATCCAGCACGCTGTCGCTGCTCAGCCGGCCTTCCAGCGTGTTATTGATCGCACTTGGCTGCTCGTAGATTTCTTTTAGCATAAAGTGGCGATACTGGCCTTTGTCGCCGGCGTCATAGCTAACGTTCGACTCATGCACTTCGCGCTCGACCGCCTGGCCGTTTTTATCAAAAATGCTAACGCTGTGGCGGGTAATTTCGGCCACATCGCCTTCTTCTAAAAAGATGAAGCGGCGGGTAACAGGTAACAGCGCCAGCTGATCCGAAGCGATAAAGTTTTCACCAATACCCAGGCCAATCACCAGCGGGCTGCCCGAGCGGGCCACTACCACGCGGCTGGCATCGGTTTTATCCAGCAGCACAGTGCCATAAGCACCGTGTAATTGTTTTACCGCAGCCTGCACCGCAGTCAGTAATGAACTGTGGCTTTTCAGCTCTTCTTCGACCAGGTGGGCAATCACCTCGGTGTCAGTGTCAGAGGTAAAGATATAGCCCTTGGCTTTTAAGGCGTCGCGCAATACGGCGTGGTTCTCGATAATACCGTTATGCACTACAGTAATATTGCTGGAAACATGCGGGTGGGCATTACGCTCACTGGGTTCACCATGGGTAGCCCAGCGGGTATGAGCGATACCGGTACCGCCGGGAACCGGCTGCGCGGCAACCGCATCCGCCAGCTCTTTAACCTTACCCAGGCGGCGCAAACGTTGCAGCTCGCCACTGTCGTTAACTACTGCCACACCGGCAGAATCATAGCCGCGGTATTCCAGCCGGCGTAAACCCTCAACCAGAATATCCACCACATCCCGTTGCGCGACCGCGCCTACAATGCCACACATAGCCTTACTCCAATAAGTTGATAAATAAATTCTACGTTATCGCTCTCAGGTTAATCAGGCCTGAACCCGGATCACCCTTACCCCTTGTGCTGTAATTTCAGCCGCTGCGCTTTCCGGCAAGCCGCTGTCGGTAACCAGTACCTTAACCAGTGACCAGGGCAGCTCCAGATTATGGATTTTGCGCCCCAGCTTGTCGGACTCCAGCATCACGATAACCTCACGCGCAACCTCAGCCATCACCCGGCTTAAACTATACAGCTCGTTATAGGTAGTGGTGCCGCGCGCCAGATCGATACCATCGGCACCGATAAATAGCTGATCAAAATCGTAATTACGCAGCATTTGCTCTGCCAGCTGGCCCTGAAAGGCTTCCGATTGCGGATCCCAGGTACCGCCAGTCATCAGCAGCGTCGGTTCGTTTTCCAGCTCGCGCAGCGCATTGGCAATGGCCAGCGAGTTGGTCATTACCACCAAACCGCGTTTTTGCGCCAGCTCAGGTAACAAGGCCGCCGTGGTGCGGCCACTGTCGATAATAATCCGGTAATGATCTTTAATCAGCGCCGCCGCTGCTTTGGCAATCGCCAACTTTCGCTCTGAAACTTTTTCCAGGCTGCTGTCTGAGACAAAGTCCTGTGGCACCGGCACAGCACCACCATAGCGGCGCAATAACAACCCCGCGGCCTCTAATGCCGTTAAGTCTTTACGAATCGTCACTTCGGAGGTTTGAAATTGCTCGGCTAACTGCTCAACAGTCACTTCGCCCTGTTGTTGCAGGCGGGCGACGATCAGATGGCGGCGTTGCTGGGTATTACGCTTATTCATTTCTTTCGCTTAAGTTTCGAAACGAAACATATTTTAAACGAAGCCAGAATTTTAGCAAGCGTCCAGCGGTAAACTAATGCGGTAATGTAAACCCTGACCCGGCGTGCTCTGCACCTGGATTTGCCCCTTAAAGCGCGCCGTAACCAGATTAAACACGATATGTGCTCCCAAACCGGTGCCGCCGGCAGCTCTTTTAGTGGTAAAAAAGGGCTCGAAAATCAGCGCCAGATTTTGTTCGTCCATACCGCAGCCGTTATCCGCATAATCAAACAACAGCTGCCGCCCTTGCTGTTGCACCTGCAAGCTGATGGCTGGCGCGCTCTGCTCAGCAAAGGCATGTTTCACACTGTTCATTACCAGATTGGTAAGAATTTGTGCCAGAGCACCCGCATCGGTGTACCAGTGGATATCAGCCGGACAATCGAGCTGAAACTGACAGTTCAGCGGCCGCAGTTGCGGCTGCAGCGATAGCATCACGTCCTGCAGGTATGAGGCCAGCTCAATTTGCCTTGGTGCATCAGCCGATTGGTCGACCGAGACTTTTTTAAAACTTTGGATCAGTGCCGCTGAGCGCTCCGTATTTACCGCCAGAATTTTTAAACCATCACCGAGATGACTTAAAAAGCGCTGAAACTGCGATTGCTGCAAACTCTTGTCGGTAAAGGCCTGCTGGATCACGTCATACTCGGCCTGCAAATGGCTGGTAGCGGTAACACAGATGCCAAGTGGGGTATTAATTTCATGCGCCACACCAGCAACCAGGGCTCCGAGCGACGCCATCTTTTCCTGGATCACCAATTGCTGCTGGGTTTGCTGCAAGCGGGTATAGGTATCAGCATTGACCACAGCTATCGCAATATAGCTCGACAGGGTACGCAGCAGATTTAGCTGCGACAGGCTATAAGCGAAGGCTCTGGGGCTTTGCACCGAGAATACGCCCACGACCTTTTGATTCAACATCAGCGGCAGATAAACCACCGACTCCATAGCCTCACCGCACAGAGGTTGGGGTAACTCATCAAAATAGGTTGCAAAATCACTATGCTGATTAACAATAATTTCCTCGGCACGACAAAAACACAGTGACGCCGGCGCCTTACCATCATTGGCTGCGATGGCAAAGCTGCTGGCAGTCTGGCTATCTTCCAGCCAGAACACAAACTCGATTTCATTGGTAAGAGGCCGGTGCAGGCCAATCACCATCGCATGCACATCAATCAGTTGGCTCAGCATCTGATGGCAACGCGACAACACCTGCCCCAACTGCAGGGAACCGGTAATTTCCCGGCCAATTTGTTGCAGCAGTAACAGATCCTGATTCGAGGCCTGCAGAGCATCGTGCTTTTCCTTTAACTCCTGCGTGCGCTCTGCCACCTGTTGCTGCAGTTTCAGCCGCATCTGTCGCTCCGCTTTTACTTTCAGGTGCAACCAGAGCCAGATTGCAAACCCCAGGCTCAGCAACACTAAGCTTCTGAACCACCAGGTCATCCACCAGGGCGGCAGAATACGGATCGCCAGTCGCGGACCCGGTTGCCATTCGCCCTGACGCAACCTTACCTCCAGTTCAAACTGATAATCACCAGGCGGCAACCGGGTATAGGTCGCCAGGCGCTCCTGATTACTGACCATTAACCAGTCGCGATCAAACCCCAGCAAGCGATAGCGATACTCCAGTTGCGAAGGCAATAAAAAGGTCGGGCTGGCAAAACGCAGGCTAAACACATCTTCTTTATATTTCAGAGTCAGAGAAGACAGGCGATGAATAGCCTGCGGCAACAAGGCGGAACCCACTGGCACCTGTTGATTAAACAACGTAAAAGACGTTAAACGAACTTGCGGGAGCGCCAGGCTGGCTGGCAATTGCTGTGGCCGAAACATATCCAGCCCCTGACTGCCGCCCCGAAACAACCAACCATCAGCAACCGTCCAGGCCCCGATCCAGGTCGCCTCCTGCATCCCATGGCCGGCGCCCAGTTCCAGCATACTCTGCATCTCAGCCAACCACTGCTGGCGGTACATCAGACGAAACCAGGGCGCGGCAATCAGCGCGTCGTCAGCTTGCATCGGCTGATAGGAAAAAAATTCGGCGCTGCCTGGCTCAGCATTATCCAACCAGCGGTGATTCAGATTGCCGGCGCGGATCCAGATACGCTGCTGCTCTTCAAATAACAGCTGGATATTGTTAAACAGCAGCCCGTGCTGACTATCCCCACGCTGCAGCCAGTAAGAGGTGCGCCCGCTGCGTTCATCCCAGCGCCATAAACCACTGTCGGGCGAGCCAACCCAGAGGCGGTCTTGCTGGTCAAACAACAGGGTTGAGACACTGCTAAACGGCAAGGCTGGCTCGGTGTCCTGGGCAAATTGACGCAGTAATTGCCGCTCAGGGCTTAGCAGCAATACGCCCTGACCACGGGTACCCAACCAGAGCCGCTGCTGGCGGTCGCTGATTATCACGCCAACACTGAGATCGGCCGCCAGTTCGGGCCCAAGTTCATAACGTTGCCAGTAGCCAGACTCCGGATTTAGTTTAAACAACCCTCGATCTGTACCCACCCAAACCCAACCATTGTCAGCTAAGATCGCCCGCGCCAGAGTCGGACCGTTCTCCAGCTCGGGTAACGGAAAATGCTGCAACTCGCCACTGGCAGGATGAAAACGCACGACGCCGGCTTCGCGGTTAGCTAACCAGACATTGTCAGCCACCACACTGATCCCCAGCACATTAGCCGCCGGCAACAGTTGTGGATCAGAACCCGCAGGCAGGATCCTGACTTCGCGGGCGATCTGATTGAATAAGACAAAACCTGAGGGCGTAATCAGCCACAGGCTTTGCTGTGGGTCCAGATACAGGCTTTGGATCGCATTACTGCGCAAGCTCACCGGTACCTCGGGGTGCGCCCGGTAGTGCCGCCAGGTCGCTGTTTCCGGCTGCCAACTCCAGAGCCCCTGATCATAAGTACTGATCCAGTAAAGCCCCTGTTGATCGCGTTTTAACGCCGTTACCTGAGCATCCTGCAGCTCTGCTGGCTGCTGCAATGCCAACGGACCTGCGGCCGTTATCTGCCACAGACCACTACCATAGCTGCCAACTAGCAAGCCTTGTGCTGTCGGCAGTAAGGAAGTCACAGAATCCACATCTAACGGGCTATTCTGGCGCTGCCAGGCTTCCCCCTGCTGCTGGCTTAGCGACCAGCGGATCAAACCGCCTGTCGCCTGCGCTTTGCTGCGTAACGGGGCGTTGCCTATCGCCAGCCACAGACTGTCGTCCTGCTGCAAAATATCGTTGATATAGACCGTGCTAACACCGTCAATCGTTGCCGGTAGCGCAACGGCTAATAGCTGCTGCTGGCTATCAGACCAGCGAAATAACCCTTCGCCGTAGGCTGCGACCCAAAGCTCACCAGCGCCATCCAAATAAAGCCGGGCGATATTTAACCGGCTGGCGGCTGTTTCACCCGCCACCGATACCCGTTCAAACCGCTCAGTTTGCGGATCAAAGCGATTTAACCCGGCGTAGCGGGTGCCAATCCACAGGTTCCCGGCTCGATCGACTAACAATTCGGTGATCCAATCTGCAGATAATGACCCGGGATCCAGCGCATCGGCGCGAAACTGTCGTAACTCGGCGCCGTCAAACCGGTACAGGCCATGCTGGGTGCCGAGCCAGAAAAAGCCATCCAGGTCCTGCACCACTGTCGTCGCATGATGCGACAGCGCAAGGGTGTCAGCCAGATGTTGCATCCGGGCAAAATGAGGTTCTGCCTGCGGACTAGCAGCCAGCGGCAACATTACCTGTAAACAAAGTAGCCAAAGCAGCAGGACTTTAACGGGCGACCAGCACGGCATAGCGACTTCCCCGAATGGATATTATTTAGTATTACAGCTAATCCAAAAAAGACAATTTGCAAAAACTAATGATAATTGTTTGCATTTAAAAAATATTCGGCTATAGTGAGTGGGTCAACGGATTTTGACTTAGGGTCTAGACCCAGAGAGGGATTTTTCTGGTCGTTGTGAAATTTGTCCTGCATTGACGGGGAGCTCAGGCTCCCCGATTTTTTTCAGCTGTGACCCGCTTCGGAAGACGCAACAAATAATGTACCCCCTGACCAGGCTGGCTACTCACCGAAATAGTCCCCTGCAAGCGCACGGTAACCAGATTATAGACAATATGGGCACCTAAGCCGCTACCGCCCTGATGGCGCTTAGTGGTAAAGAATGGGTCAAATAGCTGTTTCAGCTCCTCTTCTGCCATCCCTTTGCCATTATCGCTAAAATGAAGCATCACCTCACTTGGGGTATCCTCAACCTGTAAGCGGATCTGCGGTGCCGGATGACCATCCAGACCGTGGATCAGGGCATTGAGTACCAGATTGGTCAGCACCTGAGCGATGGCGCCGGGATCTGAGAACATGATAGTCGGCTGCGGGCAATCAAAATATAGCTGGCAATGTTGTTGCTTCAGGCGGGAACGCACTGACAGCAAAACATCGCTAAGATACTGACAAAGCTCAAACTCGCGATAACTGTCATGACTCTGGTCGACAGAGACCTGCTTAAAACTGTTAACCAGATCGGCAGCACGCTGAGTATTGACCTGTAAAATTTTCAAGCCTTCGGTCAGGTGTTGCATAAAGCGATTAAACTGGCTTTGCAGCATAGTCCGGTTAGCAAAGGCGGCCGCGATCTCGGCCTGCTCCGTTTGCAGATGACTGGTGGCTGTTACACAGATCCCTAAAGGGGTATTGATTTCATGCGCGACACCGGCGACCAGGCCACCCAGCGAGGCCATTTTTTCCTGGGTAATCAATTGCTGCTGTGTTTGTTGCAAGCGCTGATACGACAACTCCAGCGCCTGATTCTGCTCTGCCAGCTGCGCCGTTCTTTTCTCAACCAGCAACTCTAATTTCCGGCGTAGTTGATATTCACGCTGCAAACGCCAGCGCAATACAATCATCACCGTCAGCACTAACAGCAATAACATGCCCAGCTTAAACCACCAGGTTAACCACCAGGGCGGCAATACCCGCACCGGCAGTTCAGTGGCCGCGGTCCATTGGCCGCCGGGCAGGCGGGCCGCCACCTGAAACAGATAATCGCCCGGTGGCAGGCGGGTATAGGTCGCTATCGGGCTTTGCGCTGAGGTTTGGATCCAGTCCCGGTCGAAGTTCTTTAGCTGGTAACGATACTGGATTTGCTGCTGCTGTTTATATTCCGGCGAGGCAAAGCGGATCCCAAACATATCCTGGTCGTAAGTCAGGGTCAGCAGATCCAGACTGGCCAGTGCCTGCGGTAACACGGCGGAACCGGCACGCACGGGTTGATTGAATAAGGAAAGTGCGGTCAATTGAACTTTATTTAAGGCTACTTTCTTCGGTAGCTTACTGATATCAAAGTAGTCAAATCCCCGTGCTCCGCCCCGGTAAATAGTATTCCCGACAATTTCCCAGGCGCCAATCCAGGTGGTACTTTGCATACCATGCATTTCGTTCAGTTCAAGATAGGTTTGCTGTTCGTCCAGCCAGTGTAAGCGGTAGAGCAAACGGAACCTGGCGGCCTGGCGTAACGCATCATCGTCATCTGCGGCTGTTAAATAGGGTTTGAAACCGAGAATGCGGCCCGGATCATCGCTGTCACGCAATACAAGATGATTAATATTGCCTGCACGAACCCATAATTGCTGCTGCTCTTCAAAAATCAGTTGAATGCCATTGAGCTGCAAACCGTGCTGGCTACCGGGGTGTTGCAGCCAATAGTCTACCTGGCCGGTGTCGGGTTGATAACGGGCAACTCCCTGATCCGTTGAACCGATCCAGATCGCTCCCAGATAATCTTCAGCCAGGTTGTTTACATCTTCGAACCGGATTTGAGCGCTATGCTGACCACCCTGGCGGTAATGCTCTACCTGCTGCCTTGATGGACTCAGCCGGAATACCCCCTGACCACGGGTGCCGATCCACAGATTCTGCCGGCTATCACGATATAGTAATCTGACAAAGGGATCTTCACTGGTCTGAAGACCGATTTTACGCCACTCCGCAGTTGCAGGCTGTAATTGGTAAAGCCCACGATCTGTACCAACATAGAGAGTACCATCGCTGTCCTGATGCACCGCCTGCACAACGGTCGGTTGCTCGGGTCCTTGCGGCAGCAACCAGTGACGTAAGGTTGCAGTAACCGGATTAAAATGCGCCACACCACCTTCGCGATTGGCCAGCCAGATACTGTCATCCGCCGCAGCATCAATGCTCAGAACATTGGGCGCAGCCAACAGACCGCTGCTAAGTTGGCCATTGGGTAAGGTCCGGATGGTGCGGGCAAACCGGCTTAAGCCGCGAAAACCACCCTGGCTGATGGTCCATAAAATGCCCTGCTGATCCTGAAACAGGCCCAGCAAATCAGCCCGCGCCAGCCCCTCACTAAACTCAGCATGAAAGGGGTAATGTAACCAGTTGCCCGCCGGGTCGCGATACCAAAGCCCACCGCGGGAATCTGCATTATAGCTACTGAGCCAGAGGCCGCCGTCTGGATCCAAATGCAGATCAGACAACAGCGCCTGCTGCAGCTGTACGGGTTGTTCTGCCAGTCGGAAGGTCGCACTGACAGGGTCAAACTGATAAAGTCCCTGACCATAGGTTGCGGCCCAAAGTTGACCATCATTCCCCTGATTAACCCGGCTGACCGATACTTTAGCCTTACTCTGATTAATAAAAGTCACTTCCCGCCAGGCACTTTGCAGATCCGGGCGGTACAGGACGCCACCCTGCTGTTGACCATAGGTGCGGATAGGCGCCTCGCCGATTGCCAGCCATTGCCCACCCTTGGCATCAATAAAAAGATGATTAATAAAGTTAACAGCCAGCTCGCTGGTAGCCGCCGGAAGGGGTTCAGCCTGGAGCTGGTCTTGCTGCCACTTAAACAAACCGGCGCCGTAAGTCGTCAGCCACAGCTGCTGCGAATGATCAAACACCAGGGAAGTTATTTCAGCAGATGAGGAGTCTACTGTCGCCGGTAAATCTACCCGGCTAAAGGATTCGGTTGCAGGATCAAAACGGTTAAGTCCGCCGTAGCGGGTGCCCACCCAGAGCCAACCTTGCGGATCGGCGGCAAGCGCCGAAATCCAACTGACTGACAAACTACCGCTTTGGGCCGGATTAGCTTTAAACTCCAGTACATCGGTACCGTCATAACGGTACAGGCCATGTTGGGTGCCTAACCACAAAAATCCCTGCTGGTCTTGTGTCATGGTGGTGGGGACAGGCAGGGTACGCCCCGGCACGCTCAATTGGATAAAGCGGCTGAATACCCGACCAGGATCCTGCTCAGCAGATTCTGCAGCGCTGGCTGGCGCCACAGCACTATACACAGCCAGACAAAGTATAAGAACTAAACGGATAGCAACCGATAACTGCACGACTCGGATCTGTTAAAGAAAAACTATCCGAAAGTATTAGTGTAAAGCGCCCCTTTGTGCAAGCTGAGCGCTCACTTTATTTAGCGGCTTTTGGGAATAAAGGCGATTTTGCCACGCTGTACTGCCATATCAAAAGGCAGTGCCGTTAACATCCGGATAGCCGGATCAGCGGTATCCAGCCGGTATACCGGTTGCGTCGCCAACATCTGGTTTACCAGCTGCAATAACTCATTGCTGACCGGGGTTAAGTTGCCGCGGTAGCCGGCCGCATCGACCGTGGAGTTTAATAGCTTAACTGAGCGCACAAACACGGCCTTTTGCTCAGAATCATAGTAGGGAACCCCCTCTACCTGTAATTGCAGACTGGCCGGATAGGTTAACCCAAACAGATTTAAACTGGCATTGGCCGCCGTATCGATCCGCACCACATCAGAGTTATCGGGGCCAATCTGCACCGCCATCCGCTCTACCGCCATTTTCAACGGGATACCGGCCACATTAGCCTGTCGGGTTAATTGCGGAATTTGCTGCCGGAGCACCTGCTCCAGCTGCGCTTCTGAGACCGAGTACACCGCGACCTGATTCAGTTGACTACAGGCAACCAATACCAGCGAGAGGATTAAAAGCAAGACATTACGCATCTGAGTTTCCGGATTCTGCTCACCGACAGGTGAGGCTGCTGCTAAAGTTTGCATAAGGTACCGCTCTGACCTTAGCAGAACCTGAACAAGCTGCAAGCTTGTGCTGGATCAACTGTCATGCAAAGCCAATTGAGTTTTAGCAAAAAGCGCGTATTCTTAAATTAGATTAATCAAATTAAGCTTATTGATGCCAGCCAGTAATCATACCGCTTCGTCGCCATTTCCCATGCGCTCCGTAATATTACTCGGGTTGTTTTTACTGGCATTAACCGCTTTGACGTTTGGACCTCTGTGGCTACAACCAACCCTGCCCAGTATTGCCAGCCATTACTATTTGCCGCTGCACACGACACTGGAAATTATTGCTGTCACCATCAGCGCACTGATTTTTACTGTGGTACGTGAGCAGGCTCGTTACCAACTAAGCCGGCGCAGTGTCGTCCTGGCCGCCGCATTCTTTGCCGTATTTTGGCTCGACCTGGCGCATCTGTTATCCTTTGAAGGTATGCCAGCCTACTTCACAGCGAATTCGCCGGCAAAAGCGATTAATTTTTGGTTAGCCGCCCGCCTGGTTGTGGCCTGCGCCCTGTTGTACGTATTATTACCCCAGGCGGATAAAGCTGCGCGGCGATTTCAGCTCTGGCTGGCAATTAGTGGCAGCGCGTTACTGGTGCTGGCTTGCCACCTGTGGTTTATTGGTTATCCGGAGTCGGTGCCAGCTACCTATCAGCCCGGTGCCGGCCTGACGCCCTTTAAAATCTTGGTCGAGTACCTGGTTATTGCCATTTGTCTGCTTTGTCTCGGTTTTATCTGGCATTTCCGGCACCAACCTCGCCCCTATCATGCGCCAGCGCTTATCGCCGCCCTGATCACCACTATACTGTCAGAGTTTTTCTTTACGCTATATCAGAATACCAATGATCTATATAACTTAAGCGGCCATTTGCTTAAGGTACTGTCTTACTTGTTTTTGTATCGCGCGCTGGTTTATGAGAATTTGGCCGAGCCGTTCCGCAAACTCAGTCTTTCTTCAGCAGAACTGACCGCCACCCTGAATGCCGTGCCGGACTTACTGTTTGATGTCGACCTGAACGGTCGTTTTTATCAGGCTCATACCGGGCAAAACCAACAGCTGCTGTTCCAGCCTGAACGCTTCCTCGGCAAGACCATGGCTGAAGTCTTGCCGGAATCCGCCGCCAGTGCCGGCCAGCAGGCGATTCGGGAAGCCTGGAACAACAAGGGGCTATCCAGCCCCAAACAGTACACTCTAGATTTAAACGGTGAAATCCAATGGTTTCAGGTGATAGCTTCATTAAAACCCGCCAGCCGCGATTCGGTATTACCACGTTTTGTGCTGGCCGCCCGCAATATCACCGAACAAAAGCTGACCCAGGCAACCGAACAGCTTAACGCCCTGGCATTTCATACCCGCGAAGCCATTATGATTACCGATGCCCAGCGGCGGATAGTACGTGTTAATCCGGCCTTTACCGAGATCACCGGCTACAGCGAGCAAGATGTTTGCGGTAAAACGCCGGCGATATTACGCTCAGGGCTTCATGATGAGCAGTTTTACCAGCAAATGTGGCAACAGCTTTATCAGCAAGGTGTTTGGAGTGGTGAGCTGTACAATAAACGCAAAAATGGCGAAATCTATCCGGAACAGATAATCATCAATGCCATTACGGGCAGCGACGGTGAAATCAGCCATTATATTGCCTGTTTTAATGATATCAGCGCCAGTAAATCTGACCAGCAGCGGATCTACAAACTGGCTTATTATGACCCTCTTACCCAGTTACCCAATCGTCGTCTGTTGCTGGAACGGATCACCGACATCCAGCATGAAGCGGATCGTAGCGGCTTTTATGCCGCGCTACTCTTTATCGACCTCGATCACTTTAAACGCCTGAATGATACGCTGGGACATTCCTATGGTGATGAGTTACTGCAACAGCTTTCCACACGTTTACAACATAGTTTGCGCCAAACCGATACTCTGGCACGGCCAGGTGGTGACGAATTTATCCTGCTGGCACCAACCTATAAAGCGACTTTAGATGAAGCTGCAGTCGACGCCCAGCAGCTGGCCGCTAAGTTACTGACCCAGATCCGCGAACCTTTTTTACTGAAAAACCGCCAATATCAGATTACCGCCAGTATCGGCATTGTATTATTTAATAGCAGTAACAAAACCATAGATGAACTGATGTCATCTGCTGATCTGGCAATGTACCACTCGAAAGAGCAAGGACGAAACCAGCTGTATTTCTTCGAACCTGGTATGCAGCAGCGCAGCTTGTTGCGACAACAGTTGGAATCGGAAATGCATCTGGCATTAAGCCAACAGCAGTTCAAATTGTTCTTTCAGCCTAAGGTCAATAACAAAGGCAAGCTGACCGGTTATGAAGCCCTGTTGCGCTGGCAACATCCTGAGCGCGGTATGATCAGTCCGGAGCTTTTTATACCGGTGGCTGAAACTTCCGGCTTTATTACCATACTGGGCCAGTGGATACTGGCAGAAGCCTGTAACGCACTTAAACACCTTACCGATCCTCAGCTGACCATAGCCATTAATGTCAGCAAACGACAATTACAAACACCTGATTTTGTCGAGAAAACGCTACTGCAAATTAGGACTGCCGGCATCAAGGCTTCACGCCTGGAATTTGAAATTACCGAAAGTATGCTAATGACGGATGTCGAACAAACCCGGCAAAAACTACAGCAACTGCATCAGCAGGGGATCCGCTTTGCACTGGATGACTTTGGTACCGGCTATTCGTCTTTGGCTTTCTTAAAAAATGTTCCGATCCAGGTACTGAAAATAGATCGCTCCTTTGTCCGTGATTTTCTGAGCGACCAAACCGACTACGCTATCGTCGATACCATTATCAGTATGGCTAAAACGCTAAAGCTAACCGTAGTGGCAGAAGGCGTGGAAACCACGGAACAATTTAAGATGCTCTCCTGGCTAAAATGCGACCTGTTTCAAGGGTTTCTGTTCGGTAAACCCGCGCCCGAATTCTGCCTGCCACAGCCTGTTGAGCAGTTGTTAACCTTACCCATAGCAGATCATCCGATATGACTTATCAGACTGAAGAGAGCATGCTGCACCCGGCGATAGCCGCTACACCGCGGCAACACTATGTTGCCGACCGGAGTCGTGAAGCCCTGATCTCCGGACACAGCCTGCCAACCCAGGCAGCTTTACAACGCTTGCTAAATTTACTGCCACCACTCAATCCCGGCAGCGCCATTTTGCACGTCGGTGGGGGCAGTGGCTATGTCGCAGCCGTGCTGGCAAAGCTGGTGCGCCGGGTTTATGTGGTCGAACGCGACCAACAGCGGCTTGATCAGGCGGCACAACGACTGGCTGCTGATGGCCAGGAAAATATTGAACTGATCCATGCCGATGCCAATAGTGCTTTTAGTGTGCGTGAACCCTGCCAGCTGATACTCTGTACCTGCCAGCTAACGGAACTGCAGTATCTGGAGCCCTGGTTAACAGAACACGGTTATTTGGTGCTGCTGGAGCAAGAACAGGCCGCATTTTCCAATCTGGTACTGTATCAAAAGGTCGCCGGCAAACTGGAACGGCGGCAAAATCTGGGCTGGATTGATTTTAGCCGCCGTTTGCAGCAGAGCATTATCGATTTAGGACTGGCCGACGAGCAATTACTGCGTGAAGCCAGCCTGGAAGCCAAAAAACAGCATAAACCGCTGCTGCAGGTGCTAACCAAGAAACTTAATTTGGATGAACGCAAACTCTATGCGTCGCTGGCGGCAGAGCGTCAGTTGGCGTTGCAGGATTTTGACGAGCTGGTAAAGCTGCTCGACTGCCAGTTGTTCAACCAGTTCTCCCATACATACCTCGACAGTCAGCATGTGTTACCTGTTGCCTATCAACAGCAGCAGCTGTTACTGGCCACTGATAATCCTGATATTCAACTGGACGAGCTGTCGGGAATGAATGGCAGCGGTGGCATCCGCTGTGTATTGGTCACGCCAACCGACTTCAAACGTCTTTGGTCACATCTGGATGTCGCTCAGCGCAGCAATTTTGCCCGACCGGCCACTAACCCTGAACCGGCCGAGAACCGCGAAGCCAATGCCGATACGGTAAATCCTTATCTGGTTGCCTTGTATGAAGCCATTCTGCTGGAGGCAGTTAGCGAAAATGCCAGCGATATCCATCTGGAGTTTTATAATAATGCCGCCAGAGTCCGGCTCAGGGTAGACGGCGATTTACATAACGTACCACATTTTCAGTTTAGCCTGGCGGAGATGGCGGGCCTGGTCAACATCATCAAAATCCGGGCAGAACTCAATATTGCCGAGCGCCGCTTACCCCAGGGCGGACGCTCACAATTAAAACATGGTAATAACACCTACGACCTGAGGATCCAGACTCAGCCAGCATTACATGCCGAACATGTGGTGATCCGGCTGCTAAAACACACCGGCCGCGCTCTGACCATGCAGGAGCTGGGCATGTCGCCCAAGGTCGCCAGCTATTATCATCGCTTACTGAACAACCCGGCCGGTTTAGTGCTGGTCGTAGGGCCAACCGGTTCCGGTAAGTCAACCACACTCTATGCCGGTCTGCAGGAGCTGGCTGATGACGGCACCCGTAAAGTGATCACGGTGGAAGACCCTATCGAATATTCGATTGATAATATTCAACAAACCCGTATCCGCAGCGATATTGGCTTTGATTTTCCGGAGGCATTACGGGCCTTTGTACGGGAAGATCCCGATGTGATTCTGGTTGGCGAAATTCGCGACCACCCAACCGCCTTAGAAGCGATCCGCGCATCGCAAACCGGCCATTTGGTGCTATCTACACTGCACTGTAATGATGCGGTGGACGCGCTGCAACGGCTGTATGATTTGAATATTCATCCCAATTCGCTGGCCAGCGAATTACTGGCGGTGATTGCCCAGCGTCTGGCCAAACGCATCTGCCCGCACTGTAAAACAGAAGCCAGCCCGGACCCGGCCATTTTACGTGAAGTCTTTCCGCAAGGTGTACCAGCCAGTTTCCGCTGCTACGAGGGTAAAGGCTGCAGCCATTGTCATGACCGCGGGACCAAAGGGCGTACCGCTGTGGTGGAGTTTATGCAGGTTAATACCGATATTCGCAGCGCCATTTCGCGCCAACCCCCGATCACCGAAATTCGCTGGCAAGCCCTCGATGCCGGCTTGATCACCATGCGGGATAGTGCACTGGATCTGGTAATTAACGGCATTATTCCGCTATCTGAACTACCCAAAATTCTGCCGCAAGATCGGATGGCACCTGAAGCCCGCGGCGGCACCCGGAGAAGCTGATGCATACTACCGCAGATAAACAACGCCTGCCGGCTGAGCAGAGCTTTGCCGAAGAATTACAGCGTTTACAGCACTGGGATCCGGCACCCGTGCCGCCGGGTTGGCAGCTATCGCCGATCGCCGCTGAAAAATTTATCCTCGGCGATCCGGCACTCGGGATCCATAAAAAATTTATTGCCGCCCCCAATGTCGTGACCCGGGTCATAATCTCGCTATGTACCCAACGCGGCTGCTTGTTAATTGGTGAACCCGGTACTGCCAAATCCTGGTTATCAGAATTACTGTGTGCCGCTATATCCGGCGACTCTTCACTGATCGTGCAGGGCGGGGCGGTAAATAGCGTCGATCAGTTGCTCTACAGCTGGAATCAGGCCATTTTGCAGCGTGAAGGACCCAGTCTGGCGGCTTTAGTCCCAAGCCCGCTGTACCGGGCAATGCGTGACGGCAAATTTGTGCGCTTTGAGGAGATGTCGCGTTGCCCACAACCACTGCAAGATGCAGTATTGTCGCTGCTATCCGACCGGGTAATTACTATTCCTGAACTCAGCGGCGAGCAGGGCGTGCTGTATGCGAAAAAAGGCTTCAATATTATCGCCACCGCCAACAGTGTCGATGAAGGCTTACATAAAATGAGCGCCGCCCTGAAACGCCGGATGAACTTTGAACATATTAAACCGATCAGCCATATTGACGATGAAATCAGTGTCGTGATGTGGGAAACCGCCAAGCTGAATGCTGCAGCCGGTATCGACATCACGCTCGACCCATTGTTGTTCGAAATGCTGGCGACCATTTTCCATGAACTGCGCAATGGCCAAACACTGGACGGACGCAGCACCGACCGGCTGGCTGCGGCGGCAATGTCGACCGCCGAAGCCGTGGTGGTAGGTCATACGCTTTGCGTACATAGTTACTATTATCAGCAAGGCCAGCTGGAATATGGCCAGTTGCTGCATTTCTTACTGGGTTCGGCCTTAAAAGATAACCCCGAAGATCGACGCCGTTTACTGCACTATTTTGATAGCGAAATCAGTAACAAAGCCGGTAGCCATTGGCAGCAATTGTATCGGCACCGCGAATTAATTTTATAGAAATGTAAATTTTTCTCGTTAACTGCTTGCAGAATCGCCACCACTGTATTAGTGTATTAATACAGTTATGATGGAGACAAGGATATGCCAGCAGTGATCGAAATTAACGCCTTAAGCCGCAACTTTAGCGGCCGTACCGTCCTGCACCAACTGCAGGCCAATGCCAACGAAGGCGATGTTGTCGCGCTATTAGGCAAAAATGGGGCCGGTAAAACGACCTTACTGGAAACGGTACTTGGTTTTGCAGTGCCGCAGCAGGGTGAGGTGAAGTTATTTGGTACGCCAAGCACCGAAATCGGTGCCAGAGAAAAGCAACTGATTGGCTTTGTACCCCAGCAAGACGAACTGCTGGAGCAACTGACCCCGTACGAGCAACTTGAGTTATTCGCCCGCTTTCAACCGAACTGGGACCCACGGCTGGCAGATCGCCTGAGTAGCAGCTGGGAAATCCCTCTGACGACCCGTATTAGCAAGCTGTCACTCGGGCAGCGACAAAAACTGTCTATCATGCTGGCGCTGTGTCACAAACCCCGGTTACTGATTCTGGATGAACCCGTTGCCAGTCTGGATCCGCTGGCACGGCGGCAGTTCCTGACCGAGCTGGTAAATATTGCCGCCGATCAGCAAACAACGATTATCTTTTCCTCCCATATCGTTACCGATATGGAGCGGGTGGCGAATAAAGTCTGGCTATTAAAAGATCAGCAGTTTTTATGGCAGGGTGAACTGGATGAACTAAAAGAGTCCGTGGTACGGTTGCATCTGAGCACCGAACAAAGCTTGCCGGCATCGCTGCCACCACTGCAGATATTACATCAGCAACAACAGGCATCTCAATACACTGTTACCGTAACCAACTGGCAACCAGAATGGCAGGCCGGCTTAGAACAGCAGCTAGCCGCCAGTATCCGGGTTGAACACCTGAATCTGGAAGAAATTTTTCTGGAGCTGCACCGATGAGCGCCTGGTTTGCCTTGCTTGGCCGCCTGTTATGGCCAAGTATCGTGATCAAAGTTGTTTGGGGCCTGCTAGTACTGCTGCTAATTGCTACTTTGCTCAGCCCTTACCCTAAAGCCATGGTAGTACCTCTGGCTTGCCTGATGTTATTGCTGTTTTGTATTCCGTTGCAGTTTATGACGCTCTGCCGACGTGGCAGCTGGCGCTTACTGCCCAATTTCCGCCGCCATAGCCGGCAGCAGTTGTTACTGAGCGCGGTACTATTCGGTTGTTTAGCCGGCACCCTGCTGGGGTTGGCAGAGCAAAGCTTTATGCTGGGGTTGCAATTAGGCGTACTGGCCTTTGCCAGCTTGATCCTGCCATGTCTGGTGCTGGGCCATTTGCGGCCACTTTGGTTTGGCAGCAGCTTACTGATCCTGATATTGGCCGCTGAGCTACCGCAACAATTGCCCCTGTTTAGCCTGCCATTGCTGTTAACGCTGCTTGGCCTGCTTAATATGTTGCTACTCGCCTGGTTTGCCCTGAATTGGTTAACCCCGGACAAGCGCTATCAGAGCAGCACTGGTGCCCGTACTCCCTGGCTCGCAATGCAGCGCCTGACCCGCCGCGCAGGTTCACTTTCCGGTACCTTATTACTGGGACAGGGCGATAGCTGGCTTTCGCGCAGCTTACGCTATCTGGCTTATTGCTGGTATCTGCCGGCGGCAATGTGGCTTTGGGGTGCCTTATTTGGCATCAACGGCTTGCCCGAAGATCTGCTGCTTCGAGCCTTATATATTTTCTTACCCGCAGTGTTGCTGCTGGAACAACTGACCCTGATGCTAAAACGCGTCAGACGTGCCTGGTTACAACTGCCGGTCAGCCGGGAGCAACTTTATCCACTGCTGGAACAACAGGCAGCGCACCATATCCTGCTTTGTACCCTGATTTTAGCGCCGCTGGTGCTGCTGTTGGCACCGGATTTGGTCGCTGCCGCCTGCACTTTGCTGCTATGGCCAAGCCTGCTGGCGTGTTCGGTATTACTAAACTGGCGTTTGATCAATCAGCCATTGTGGCAAAGTGGCCTGGTGTTGGTAAGCTTGCAATTTGCCGGTGTCATACTATTGCTGACGCACTGGTCCAGTTTCTGGCTGTTACTGTTGAGCACCGCAGGGCTATGGTTGCTGGCAGCTGCATTGCGCCGCCATGTTAAAGCTCAGCTGCAGCAATTGGACTGGGGACAACTTAAGTTAATCAACCCACATGCTATCAGGAGTGGGTTATGAGTAATAAAGCTGCGCTACCTGTCGCTGTGAGTAATTGTGGCCGGCTACTCACCCTTACCCCCCTGGGAAGCTTCGCCTGGGGGGTGATCGGTTTTTTCTGGTTACTGGGCTTTGCCGCTCCCTTTAGTTTTGTGCTGGCAAACTTACTGTTGCTGCCCTATTACTACGGCAGCCTGTTACCAAAAGCCTTATATTTTATGCGCAGTAGTTATGGCCGGTTATTGCTAAGTCAGACTGAACGTCTGGTAGGTCTGACACTGCTGGCGTCAGTGGTTGTTCTGTTACCTATTCCGGGTCTACTTCACGTCACTGGCGAGCAGTTAAACGCAGTTCCGCTATGGCAACTGATACTGATATTGGCCGGCATCCATGCACTAATGCATATTCTGGCGTTATGGTTAACCAAGCAAAAAGTCGAAGCAGGTATGGTGATGCTGGTTGTAACCCTATACATACTGCCGAACGGATTTTTTCTGCTGTTTTTTGACCATCAACAATGGTTTGGTTTCACTTTGGCGATTGCGAGTCTGAGTGTCGTCGCCGTTGTTAGCAAAACCTTATTGGCATCAGGTACGCTATCAAAGCCTGACGTTAGATTCTGCTGGCCGCAAAGGATAATTCAGCCATCCTTAGCGCTGAGTCTGCACCTGCAGCAAAACGGGCACTGGTTCTCCCGGTTCTGTATCTATTGTTGTTATTGTTTTGCATTACCTGTGATCGAAAGCACTGTTTACCTGCTTACTGCTGGTCAGTGGCAATGGCAACCGGCTGACAGCTGGACGCTCTTTAAGACTATGCTACTCATTTGCCCATTACTGTGTTGGTTACTTCAAATTCGGCACCAATTAACGAACTTAGGTAAAGCCTGGTTATTTTATCCTTTTAGCCGCCAGCAACTGTTTTACTACCTGGAACGCTACTATCTGCAGCAGCTGCTGTTACTGTTGCTACCGCTATGCCTCTTGCTGCTAAGCTGCGGCCTGACTCAGGCGAAGCTGCTGGTTGCCTTATTACTTAGTCTGGCTTTATTACTTAGTTGTACTTACCTGTTATTAGGGGCCCAAACCAAATCAGGCTTTTATTGGGGTTATGGACTTATCTTTGCTTTCTGCATCGAAATCTGGCCTGTATCTACCCAGGTCAACACCCAAAGTTGGCTGTTAGCCGGCTTATTGCTAACGGCACTGTTATTACGCGGCTGGGCAATTAAAAACTGGCAACAACGGGATTTTACCCAAGCCGCCAAAGCAGTGAGGCAGCAGGATGTTTAGTATTAACCCCAATAGTGGCGAACCCATATACCGGCAGCTCACCGAGCAGGTCAAACGTATGGTGGCAGGAGGTCAGTTGCAGCCGGGCGCCGAGCTGCCCTCAGTGCGGGAATTAGCCGCGCAATATGCGATTAACCCGATGACCATCTCCAAAGCCTATAGCCTACTGGAGGCTGAAGGCCTGTTAGAGCGCCAGCGCGGCAAGCCGATGACGATAGCCGCAGCCAGCGCGCCGAGCCAAACCGAAGCCAGCCGCCTGCAGCAACTGTTGCCGCAATTGCAACAACTGGTGCTGGCCGCAGATCAGTTGCAACTTTCCAAAGAAATTGTAATATCCACGTTATCAAACCTACTCGACAGGATGTCAGATGATGCTTAAACACCTCTCGCCACTGCTGAAAATCCGTAACTTTTGCCAACGCCACCCATTACGTGTATTGCTTGCGACTATTTTTGCGATTGCAACAGTACATTATGCCCTGCAGCATGAGGTTATCTTCACGATTGCGGCATTAAATGGTCTGCTGCAAAGCCTGTTGTTAGGCCTAAAGCCCAACCCTTCGCACGAGCCAGAATGGGTAGCCGATATTTTTACTCAGCTAAAGCGCGAGCAAGATGTGCTCCACGTGAAACAACGTCAACTTAAAGTGCAGGAGATTAAAAAGGTGGCGCTCAGTAAGCTGGATGAGCAGCAAGCGCTGCTGGACTTCCCGTTTAACCTTTACCGCGTCACCGCAATGCGCTTTCCGGCTGCGCAATTAGCTGCCTTGCAAGCCTGGCTGGCGACGGAACTACCGCAGGCTGAGATTATCGACTAACTGGCTAAACCAGCCAGAGCAGCTAAGGCGCGCCAGAGTGTGATATGCTCTGCCCTGGGGAACAACCGGGCAGAGCGACCCGTGCTCTGACAAACCAGAATAACGAGAATCACCTATGTTACTGATCCTGAAATTAGTCGCCGGCATAGTGCTGGGGATGCTGATGGGGCTGTATGCGCCACATTGGCTAACGCAAATCCTGATCACCTTTAAAGCCTTATTTGGTCAGTTGCTGTTTTTTACTATTCCACTACTTATCCTGTTTTTTATTACCAGTGGTATTGCCGCCCTGCCGCGTAATTCCGGCAAGTTATTGGGCCGCACCCTGGGCATAGCCTACTTATCGACTATCGCGGCCGGTAGCTTCGCGTTTTTAATTGCGGCAGGGGTTATTCCTTTGCTGGCGCCAGCGGCGGCCGATCTGGCCAGTACTGCCGGTGTTAACTTAACGCCTTATATCGAACTGAATATCCCACCACTATTTAACGTGATGACGGCGTTAGCACTGGCCTTTATCTTTGGCCTGGGTATCGCCAGTACTCAGGCGACCTCACTAAAGCAACTGTCGGATCAGGGCCGCGATATTATTCAGTTGTTACTGACCCGGATTATTATTCCGTTGTTGCCGCTATATATTGCTGGTGTCTTTGCACAGATGGCTGCCGCTGGTAGTGTTTTTGTTACCTTAAAAACCTTTGGCATAGTGCTGATTATGGCGATAGTACTGCACTGGTTATGGATTATTACGCTCTTTCTGATTGCCGGCCTGAAAGCCGGTAAGTCACCACTGAGCCTAATTAAGAATATGCTGCCAGCTTATTTTACTGCGCTGGGGACTATGTCGAGCGCTGCTACCATTCCGGTATCGCTGCAAGCCACCAAAAATAATGGTGTAAAAGAAGATGTCGCCAACTTTACCGTGCCGCTGTGTGCGACCACCCATTTAGCAGGCTCAACCATTACCATCGTATCCTGCGCTGTTGCGGTGATAATGATGAAGAGCAATCTCGAAATCCCGTCTCTGCTAACCATGCTGCCCTTTATTCTGACCTTGGGTGTCGTGATGCTGGCAGCACCGGGCGTGCCTGGCGGAGCTGTGATGTCGGCCGTCGGATTATTGGGCTCAATGCTGGGCTTTGGCGAAGGCGCCATAGCACTGATGATAGCGCTTTATATGGCGCAGGATAGCTTCGGTACCGCCTGTAATGTTACCGGTGATGGCGCCATAGCAGTGCTGGTAGATAACAGTTAAAGCAGCTGCTGGCCGGCGCTCCCCGGCCAGCTTTTTTGGCTAAAGATAAGCGTAAGATGATCGAATCTCCCTGCGTCGCCTGCTGTAAGTTAGATAGTGCCAAGGTCTGCATTGGCTGCTATCGGCATATCAGTGAAATTGTCGACTGGAACCGTCGCTCAGAGGCTGAGCTGGCTGCTATTATGCAGCAGGTGGCGGCACGTAAAGCCGCTTATCAGCAGCAAGATCTTAGTGCTATTGCCACTAGCCCAATTACGCAAGCAGAATGGCAGGCAGCCAAGAAAGCTCGGCGCCAGTAAGTAAAAATGGCGGATACAACGGTCTTTTATACAAACAATTGGCCCTGCTTATTACTCAGTTTGACCAATTTCAAGTTGATATGTCTCGCCGTATAAAGATTGATAATCAAGTACGATATTCATCCGACTAATCAACTTTTCAAACTGCTCCCCAGGCTTGTAACAAGAAGCATTTAAGGTTCGAAAAGCTATCTGGCTATCCGCAATTTTATAAAAGCGGCCAATATTGCCTTGGATGTAACATTCCGGATTTTCACCCAACGCAATTAAGAACTCGTCACGATTCTGGTAAAGCTTGCCATCCACTTTATACTTCAGGCTAGTGACTTGTGCCGGTCCCATGCCCTGATTATTAATATAAAGCTCCCAGCTACCATCCGTGTCATAATTTAACTCAGCCTCTAAATAAGGTCTTAGCGACAGCTTATTATGTTGCTGTATGCTATAGCTCTGCCAGATCGAAATGGCCAAGGCCAATACCGCCACCAGCATAGAACTTAGTGCAGTGTATTTTTCCCAGTTAATTGGTTTCTTCATTTAAATCTATATTGCTGATAATTAGTAATAAGTATCTTGCGTTAACCAGAAGCCAAAAAGCAACATAAAATTAACCCCACGACTTGGTGGGGTTAATAACAGCGATTACTTTTTAATTTTCACCGGCCGTTGCCAGCCTTCGATATGCCTCTGCTTGGCGCGGGCTACCACCAGCTCGCCATCGGCGGCATCGCGGGTTAGCACTGAACCGGCACCGACAGTCGCATTCACGCCTACCGTAACCGGTGCGACCAGTGAGCTGTTAGAGCCAATAAAGGCACCATCTTTAATGGTGGTAACAAATTTATTAGCACCATCATAGTTACAGGTAATGGTGCCGGCGCCGACATTCACTTTATCGCCAATTACCGCATCGCCTAAATAAGTAAGATGGTTAGCCTTAGAGCCTTTGCCAAGGGTGGTTTTTTTCATCTCAACAAAGTTGCCAACATGGCTGTCGTCCAGCATTACGCTGTCTGGCCGTAAACGGGCATAAGGGCCAACCGAGCAATCACTGCCCACTGTGGCTTGTTCAATCATTGAGTTCGGTTTAATTTCGGTGTTATCACCAATGCTGCAGTCTTTTAGAATACAGTTGGCACCAATGGTTACGCCTTTACCCAGCACGACTTTACCTTCGAAAATAACGTTGATATCGATCATTACATCGTTACCCACTGCAACGGTACCGCGTACATCAATGCGTGCCGGATCGCGCAGGTTAGCGCCAGCCAGCATTAACTCTTCCGCTTTGCGTTGCTGATAGGCGCGCTCTAACGCGGCTAACTGCACCCGATTATTGGCGCCCTCGACTTCCATCGGGTTTTGCGGTTGGGCAGTGGCAATGTCCACGCCTTCACTATGCGCCATAGCGATAACATCGGTTAAGTAATATTCGCCCTGGGCATTACTATTCGATAACCGGCTCAGCCAGCCTTTTAGCTGTTTACCCGGCAACGCCATAATGCCGCTGTTTACTTCCTGAATTTTCAGTTGCTCTGGCGAAGCATCTTTTTGCTCGACAATCCCGACTACCTTGCCGTTTTCGCGCACAATACGGCCATAGCCGGTTGGGTTCGGCAGATTGACAGTAAGAATAGCCAAACCGTTAGCCGGTTTTGCTGCCAGCAGTTGCTGCAGTGTTTCCAGCCGGGTTAACGGCACATCGCCATACAGCACTAAGACGGTATCTTCGTCAGCGATATTAGGGATGGCTTGCGCCACCGCATGGCCGGTGCCCAGCTGCTCCGCCTGTAATACCCAATGCAGTGGCTGCTCGCCCATAGCGGCTTTTAACGCCTCGGCACCATAACCATAAACCAGTTGTGGCTTGTCGGCCCCCAGCGCGCGGGCAGTATCAATCACATGCTGCACCATCGGCCGCTCGGCCACTTTGTGCAATACCTTAGGTAAGTCCGATTTCATCCGTGTGCCTTTGCCGGCGGCGAGAATAACGACGTTGAGTGTCATAAAAGAGTCCCTGTAATTCTGAGTCTTATCTTAGCGCTCTATTCTAAATGATCAGCATCCAGAATACAGGGGCAGGGTGAAGTTTTACTGAATAAGCCGCCTAAAGTCCTTGCTATAAGAACAGCCTAAGGTTGCTTAAAAGCTGGAAGTTCAGGAAAAACCACAACGCAACCCAGCAACCGCCAATTAGTACAGATTGGTAAAATGGATTATCAGCTTTGCTATTAAGTTGCATATGTCCGCCTTACCTGACCTGCTCTACGCGATAACCCGCCTGTTGTAACAGCACCAGCACACTATGCTCACCGGCCAGATGACCGCCACCCACCAACACCAACTCCTTTTGGTCGTTACCAAACATTTGTTCAATTTGTGGTATCCAGCTTTGATTTCTTGTCACAAATAGCGCTTGGTACAGCACAGGATCGAGTTGTTTCGCCGGTGCCACCATAAGGTCGTTTAAGGTATTCATATCACCCGCACGCCAGGCTGCGATGGCGGCACTGAAGTAAGCTTTAAAATCCTTAAACTGATTTAAATTCACGGCAATAAACGCATCTTCATAACCTTCACCCATATTTGCCAATAGCTGAATTTGACTTTCTACTGTCTCCAAATAGGTCTGGTGTTTGCCATCGGCCCTGGCCTTTTTATCAAAGTAAGCGTCGACACCCTCACCTGCCATCTGGGCTTTCATCAGCTCCAGCCCCAGCATCTGCAAAACTATAAAACCAGGTTTGTAGGTGTCTAATTGCTGCAGCTGCACACCGTAGGGCGCGAAATAATCGGCAACCTGTTGATAAACAGCGGGCGATAATACGGTCGAGAGCCGACGTTCATCTGTGTAGGTCATCGCCTGCAGCAATGCTGCTTGCAAAGCTGCATCAGTGGGCTCGGGTAACTTGGTTTCCAATACCAGTACATCTGCCGCCTGATATGCCACCTCAAATTCGTTTGGTAATGGAAAGGCGGACTCCGGCAGAAAATGCACTGTACCGCCAAGATAAAGGTAATCATCACCTTTGCTGACCTTCCAAAGCGAAGTTTCTGCCCACACCGATGCGGACATCAGGACAGTCCCCAATAACAAGGCTAAGCGGCCGGTTTTAAAAAGCGAGTTCTGTTTCATCATCTTTTCCTTATTACTCATATCAGCCGCTTAATTGCTAACAACTTGCTTTACCGCTGCCGCCAGTTCAGTAAGAGCGAACTGTACCTGGGTACGAATACTGACAGTTAATTGTTGCTGCATGTCTTCAGTCAGCTGCCGCCGAATGATCGTCAGGTATGCCGTATCCTGCTGCATAGGGCTTTCTACTGATGTTTCGATGCGACTGTTTTCGTCGGCAACAACTTCATCAGCCTGCGCGGCATTGCCAGCGAACAAGGTTGCCAGCACTAATAGTTTGCAGATCATGGTATTGATTGTCTTCATGTTGAATTCCTCGTTTAGCATCAACTGTTGTTTCGGTTAATTAACGCTGACCTTACTGCCGGTCCTTCACGCTGTTGGATGAACTCTAGCCAATGCAGAACGAGCTGTCGCTTATCAGAAGCTAAGCAATAGATTGCTAATAACAGCTTACTTAACCATCTGTTTTAGCAGGGATAAATAAAACATTATGAAGATATTACCCGGCACGGATAAGGTTTAAATTGCGTTTGGGGTAGTCGCCGCATCACAATTGCATTAAAGTTGCTACCAGTTATTAACAGCGAATGTGTTGGTATGGATATTATACATTTGGGGCCCTGGCAACTGGGTGTTGCAGATTACACGCTGAGCAATCAGCAGCAGCGGATTGAGCTTGAACCACTGCTATTTAAGTTACTCCATTACTTCGCTACCCACCCCAGACGTATCATTAACCGTCAGGAGCTGGTTGAGGCAATCTGGCAGCAAAGCTATGTTGATGATAACGCCATCAATCGAGCCATCTCTGAGCTACGCAAGGTGTTGCAGCACCCTGAGCTACCCGTTTCCCCGATTAAAACCCACCATCGAAAAGGCTACAGTCTGCAGCTGGATCCGCACTATGCAAAGCAACAAACCAAGCCCGACAACGTTACGGAAATGCTAACTGAGCAAGATCAGCCAACCCGGCAATCCGGACCCAAAGCTCGTAGTAAAAATCGCCATCCTTTTAAAGCCATGACTGCTTATTTAACGGTGTTAACTCTGGCACTAGTAAGCATCGGTGGCTATTTGCATTTTAAAGATCCGGCGGAGCTGCCGACGACCGAGCCTGAATTGGCAGCGGTTGCTGAAGCGCCAAAACAGTCAAACCGGCAGCAACTTAAGATATTAAACCGGCAAAAAATTACCTGGTTTAAAGGCATTGAATCGCGCCCTTTGTTGTCTCCGGATAAATTGTATCTGGCCTATAGCCATACTTTACCGAATAATCATGTTCGCACCATAGTGCGCAAACAAAGCAGCACGCTGGGCAGTGCGCCGCAAGAAATGATTATCGAAGATGACGATGCGTTAATTTTCGCCCACACCTGGCAACCACAAAGCCAGACGCTGTTAATTCAAAAGCTACAAAAAGACGGTTCAGCCTGTACCTTTGAACGGCTTAACTTTACAACCTTCCCGGCAGGACCGGCGGAAATAGTCAGTCAATGCCAGCATTTAAATATTAGCCCGGCCCAACTGAGCCGGGATGGACAAACCTTATTCCGGGCCCAATCGAGTAATGGCCTGTTAACCCCATCGGCACTGGTGGCTGAAAATTTGCAAACCGGCAATATTCAGTTACTTGCCGATGCGCCTACTTCGGGATTTGGTGTAGCGATGCTGGCGCTTTCGCCGGATGGACAGCAACTCGCGTATATTTTTATGCCAGAGTCAAACCAGCCTGAGATTTATCTCTATTCATTAGAGCGGCGTGAACAACAAAGATTAGCGGCGCTACCGGTACCATTAGTCATCATGGGGTTGGAATGGTCAGCAGACGGTGATTATTTACTGATGCCTGCGACCAATGCCCTGTTAAAACTGGATACTGAAACTAAAGCACTGGCTACGGTCTTGCTGCCTAACGATTTGTCGGTGGGTGAAATTTCCCTGTTAAGTGATACGCAAGCTTATATCTCACCACTGTCCTTTGGATCGGCATTACAAGGTGGTATTCAGCTTCTGCGGATTAGTCATCCGTTTAACCCGGATAAGAGCCAGGTGACGCCTTTTTCTGAGGCTGCAGGCAGCACGCACGAACTGATTTTTCACCCAACCGATCGGCAACAGTTGGCTTTTACCGCAAACTGGAACGGCAATTGGCAGCTTTGGTTATCTGATGGTAAGCAACACTACGCAGTCACTGAATTTACTGACATTGAAGCGATGATCAGTAGTTTAAGCTGGTCGCCGAATGGGCGCTATATTGCCTTAACCCGTCAGGGCAACCTGTATCTTTATGATTTACAGTTAAAACAGCTTTTAGAAAAAACACAGAGCAACGATATCGCACAAGCTCTTTGGTTAAGCGACAATAGTGGTTTAATCATCACCCGTATCCAACAGAATAGTCAGAATCTGTGGCAGTTGGATTTACTTAGCGGAAAGTTACAACAACTAACCTATATCGCGGGTGCTCAGCCGCAGTATGACAACGAAGGCCAACTTCATTATGTGCGGGATGGTCAGCTTTACCGCTATGTAGACGGTCGCCGCGCTGATTTGCCGCGACCAGAGCTTAACCCCGGCAGCCTGTATCAGCAAAGTCTGCTGTCGAGCGATAAGTTGCTTAGCTTCAGCTTTATGGGGCATTTACGGCAACAAATGTTGGCTGCCAACAGTAGCGCAGCCGCTTTGGAGGCGCAATTTCCGTATCAGTTTATGAGCCTTTATCCGAACCCACATAATGCAGATGAAGTCTTTGTCTCTGTTTTTCAGCCGCCGGAAATGGCGCTGGAGTATATTGAATGGCAAACCACCGCAATAACTGACAGCAGAGCTGTGACGGCGACACAAGCCAAAACACCGTAATCCGGATTGACCCATACCGCGCCCGGCAATAGCCGGGCGCAATGCTTTACCTTACAGGCTAAAGACTACCTTCTCACTTTTTAACAGCCGACTACTGGCAAAGCTGCACAGACCGAAAATCAATACCGTTAGCAAACTGGCAACCAATAACTGTGGCACAGGAATGGCCGCTCCTTTTAAAAAAGCAATCATCGCCTGTTGTTGTGCCGCTATTGGTAACCACTGCAAATAATCATCAGCGATATTGTAGGTGGTGACCATACTCAGCACCAGTGGTACAAACAGCACCAGGGTGACATAGGTTTGCGCTTCCTTAAATGACTTCGCCATAAAGGATACTAACACCTGCAAACTCGCCGACATTAAGGCCAAAGGTAAGCCAACAACGATGGCAAACAACATAAAATCAAGATTCAGACTAATGCTAAAACCCAGTTGCTGCCATGGCACCATACCGTAGGCAAATTTAGATACCACCAGGATTAACAACAAACCAACCATCGAGAAGCAGCTAATCGCTACCACCTTAGCCAGTACCAGTTGTAAGCTGCTTAACGGTTGGCTTAACAATAGGGTTAATGAATTCCGCTCGCGCTCACCGGCACTGGTGTCAATCGCCAGGTTCATGGCGGCGTAAAACAAGGTCAGAATGATCGATAAAGTCGCCACGCCAAGGAACATGCCGCCACGAGAATCCGGCGTCGCCTGATCCTGCATTTGTACATCGATCGCCTGCAGTAAATTCGGATCGATACCCCGCGCCAGCAACCTTAAGTGCGCGACTTCACTGCTATATTGGCTAAGAGCCCGCTCCAGCCGGCGAATCGCCGATTGCAACCGGTCGTTGGAGCGATCCGCATCAATAATCACCACAGCCGGGCGCCCTTGCTGCATACTTTGCTGAAAATCAGTACTTAGCTGTAACCGGATTGCTTTAACCTTATCACCCTCACCATGACTAATCTCTTTGCTTGCCAGATAGAGCACCAGCGCTGGTGCGGCCTCGGCGTTTTCAATAGTGATCTGCAGTTCATCGGTTGAACTTAACTGCTTCAGCAGCACGGAAAACAGTAAACACATTAAAATTGGCGTGCCCAGGGCATAGTATAAACCGGCCATCACAGAGCGCTTATCACGGCTGGCATCTAATAATTCTTTACGAAATAGAGTGTTAAATAACCTGATCATGCTGCAATCCCTTCATCTGTTCCAATTAATGTAATAAAGGCGTCTTCCAGGCTGGTCTTGCCGGTGCGCGCACATAATTCTGCTGGTGAGCCCTGAGCCAGCACCCGGCCTTTGGCCATCACGACCACCTGATCACATAAAGCTGCCACTTCCTGCATCACATGGCTGGAGAACAACACGCAATGGCCTTGCTGCTTTAACGTTAGCAATAATTCGCGCAGTACCCGGGTGCTCATAACATCCAAGCCTCGGGTAGGTTCATCCAGTACGATATTGGTGGGTTTATGCACTATGGCCTGGGCCAGCGCTGTTTTCATACGTTGCCCTTGTGAAAAGCCCTGACACCGGCGATCGGCTATCTCATCCATTCGCAACAAACTAAGCACTTCTGCCGTCGCCAGTTTTGCCGCTGGACTGGACATACCGTTTAACTCCGCAAAAAACTGCACATATTCACGCGGGGTTAACCGCTCATACAGCCCAAAGGGATCGGGAAAGAGTCCAATTTGCTGGCGTGCTTGCTGCGTTTGCCGCGCAATATCAAAGCCGTCAATGCTAGCACTGCCGCTATCGGCTTTCAGTAAACCTAATAAGGTGCGTAAGCAGGTGGTTTTTCCGGCGCCATTTGGACCCAGCAAGCCGGTAATGGTGCCGTTATCGGCATGAAAGCTCAGGCCGTTCAGCGCCTTAACCTGGCCAATGGTTTTATATAAATCATTTACCGTAATCATCTGTTACTCCTGCTCTGCAGTTAACGACGCCACACCATTGGCGTTAGTGAAAAAAGGTTTGCGCAGCTCCTGATTCAGGCAACTGGCATCGAGATTTGCTGCCGACTGCTGACTGATAAACTGACTAATCAGTTTTGGCGCACAGCTTTGCGACGCAACGATATGGGTGGCATAAGGCGCGATCAAATGGCGGGCGTTAGGCATCTGACTCATGGCTAATTCTGCCCAGGCCGGAGGCGTGACAGGATCCAGGCCGCCCGAAAGTAACAGTACCGGTGTCGCGGTTTGCAGTGGCTGCGTATAAGCAACATCGACTGCCGGCGTTTGCCACACAGCGCAGCTGGCTTCAGCGCTTTCCATCCAGGTACGGCCTAAGTAACTTTTGGCAAATTCAGCACGACTTTCTGCCGTCCAGAACGGCACATCTTCTGCACACACCACCGCGAAATTCACGCCAACAGAAAGCTGTTGCACGATGTCCTGCGACAACATCAGACCGACCAGGGGGCTGTAGTCACCCGCTAACGCTTGTTCAATGGTGTAGGGCAACAAAGCCCGGCTGTTGTTGCTATACAACGCAAAACGTATTGCCTGCTGTAATTTGGCGCGGGTCAGGGTGAGATCGATTAAAGCGAAGGTGCGCGGATGCCGGACCCGAGTGATTATCGGTGCCGCATCCAACTGTTGGCTCAATTGCTGCAACTGTTCGCGTGCGTTCGGAAATTGCCGGCGGCATACCTCTGATGCTTCGCAATAGGCGTACAAGGCTGCAACAGAGGCATCTGAAGCGGCACCTAAGGCACCCAGGCTTTGATTAAAAGGCACCACGCCATCCAGAGTCGCCGTAAGTACTGCAGCAGGGTATTGCCGCATATATTCCTGCGCCATCCGGGTGCCATAGGAACCACCGTACAGATGTAGTTTTTGGTAACCCAGCGCCAGCCTTACCGCTTCAAAATCGCTGGCAGCGGCTACCGTGGTGTAATGGCTAAGGTCGACCTGCAGTTTTTCTTTACAGGCCAGGGTGTCGGTTTTCGCCAGCGTAACGATATCTGCAGTGCTTTCATCAAATGCAAATTGGCTGACCAGATCCATGCCGTCACATTGCAGTAGACCTGATTTGCCGGTGCCACGCTGATCGACCAGCAAAATATCCCTGCTTTCGCGGGCATAGCGTAAGGCCTGCGCAAAAACAGCGGCGGCATCAAAGGCGGACTGGCCAGGACCGCCGGCAAAAGCCAGCATAGCCTCTGTTGGGTATAGCGGCTTAATGGCCGGAATAATTGCGAAGTGAATCGTAATGGTCTGCTGTGCAGCGTCGTTAACTGCCCGGGCATTTAACGGTTGCTGTACAGAGCCACATAACAGACGGTCTGGCAGATCTTTAGCATAACAAGGTGTCAGCTGCACCTTGGTAGAGTTTGTGGTGGCGATAACACCAACCTCAGTTGGCGCAGCAGCCAGCGCGGAGCTAATCAATAGCGGCAGCAGCGCACTTGCTCGATATAACCGTGAGAGGACATGCTTATTCATGGAGTTTCCCTGCATCTTTTAGTTTGGTTTGCGTCAGGTCTGTTTTGCGGCGTTAGCCACAGACCGGCAAACTATAACGGCAGGAAACAATAGTGTCGCTTATCGAACGCTTAGCAATTTATCGCGAACATAATTAAATTAAGTTTTTGATTTTAAATAGTTAAAAACATTATCTAAATCTTATCACAGAAAAAAGGGAGCCTGGCGGCTCCCTCTGCATCTAAGCTATCGCTGGTTAATTGGCGACGCGGCCATCACCAATATATTTATCGAAGAAGGCTAACATCTTTTGCCAGCGCTCGACGTTATTTTCCGGCTTGTAAAAGCCATGGCCTTCTTTCTCTTTAACCAACCACTCAAACGGGTGATTGCGCTTTTCCAGCTCGGCCCGTAAACGGTCGGCATGAATAATAGGCACCCGCTGATCTTCCTTACCGTGGATAATAAATACCGGTGCTTTAAGCTTGTCTAAGTGCTTGATCGGTGACTGGGCATCAAGCCGCTCTTTATCACGGCCAATCGCCATTTCCAGATAGTTAATTCCGCTTTTGCGTTGTGGAATATCACCATCGGTGTACATCAGATTCAAATCAAAGACCCCAACAAAACCGACAGTACATTTATATAAGTCCGGCTCCCGCACCGCACTCATTAACGCTGCATACCCACCGTAAGAGCCACCATAGGCACATACCCGGCTTTGGTCGACGATACCCTCTTTGACCAGATGTAACACGCCATCCGTCATATCATCGATCATTGTCGTGCCCCAATTCAGATAGCCGGCCTGTAAAAAGCTGCGGCCAAAACCACCCGAACCACGGAAGTTAGGCTGTAAAACAGCATAACCGTGTTGCGCTAAAACCTTAGCATCACTGTCGTAATCCAGGTAGTCGCGAGGACCATGCGGGCCACCATGCGGTAACATAATCAGCGGTAGATTTTTGGCTTCTTTGTTGTTGGGTAAGGTTAGGATGGCGTGAATATCCAGGCCGTCACGACTCTTATAAAAAATCGCCTGGGTTTGCGCCAGCTGCTCAGCTTTAAGCCAGGGACTGGCATTAAGCAAATAACTTAATTGCTTATTTTTTAGATCATAGATATAAAATTCCACCGGGTGGTTGGCAGAGCGCACCGAAAGTATCGCCAGACTATTGTCACGGGTGCCTGACGTAATGCCTATGCGACGGCCGGGAAAGACTGCACGCAATCCTTGCAAATGCGCACTGAACTCCTGACTTTGTACATCGGCAAAAAACACTTCATCATAAATATCATAATCATAGGCAGCACCTATGACTTCATTAACCAGGCCATTTCGGACACTATAAATTGGCGCAACATCGACTTTAGGATGGTGAGCAATGATTTCTTCCTGACCCGTTTCAGGATTGAAAATGCTGATTGCCTGAGTATCAGTCTGAGTGTCACTTAAACCCAGGATGCGGACATTATCAGCCATAAAACGTAGCGGTATAAAACTGCCATCACGTTGACCATAGCGACGTAAGGTTTGCCACTCGCTACGCTCGTCTTTGCGATACATCATCACCATTTCATTGTCGTTATTCTGATCAACACCAACCGCAATACGAGCCACACCGTTGCCATCAGTGATCATATCCGACGAACGCATCGGCGCCCGCGCAATCTGCCGCGTACGTCCGTTATCAATATTCAGCCGCTTAATTAAGCTAAAAGAACCTACTCGGTTTGGCGTAGCGCTGACGATCAGCACAAAGTTATCTTCCGCCGGCAGATAGTTAATAACGACCGCCGGATCTTTATCGTTATCCGCCCGATAACCGGTTAACATCCGCGGATTAGAGCCATCAGCATTAACCGCAAAAATTTCACCGGTTGGCACCGGCGTTTCCAGCGAGCCGATGTCCCGTACCAGATTAATCAAAATCCGTTCGGCATTAGCCCAGTTAATGGCGCCAATCGAATCCTTACCGGTAAAGTGACGAACACTAAGGATTTTATTGGTTTTAATATCGATAACCTGCAGGTAAATATTACCTTCATCGCTGCGCGTGGTTGCAGCCAGATATTTACCGGTTGGCGAGATCTTTATCTCCAGAAACTGAGCCTGTCTGGCGTAATCTTCCAGGGTCAGGGTTTGAGCCGCTACACCAAACTGGCATAGCATAAACAGTGCGGCTATTAGCAGGCGCATGGTGAGTTTTCCTGTGTTGTTATTATCGAATGCGTAGCCGTTTTACTATAAGGAGGTTTACTGCTTGGTACAAGTTGTAACATGGGCGTTACAAGGAATTTTTTGACGTAAAAAAACCACCCGCAGGTGGTTTTTTAAACTCGCAAGACTTATTTCTTCCGCATTTTCTGAATAACGCGCAGCTGGGCAATGGCTTCCGCCAGTTGTGCCGCAGCCTCGGCGTAATTAAAGTCAGCGCTGGCATGCTGCATGGCTTCTTCAGCACGTTTTTGTGCGTCTAAAGCAGCCTGCTCATC
>OGCL01000610.1_pt1 | contig 36732 bp, 30 predicted proteins | sample 1570041 | NCBI WGS metagenome assembly OGCL01 (sample SAMN06266162, study PRJEB24511) | hot springs metagenome | isolation source: Hot spring water | place: South Africa: Limpopo | collected 2015-06-22 | reverse complement strand
CCTGAAGCGATTTCAGGCGTTGTGCTGCCCAGCGTGGCAATCCACAATCCAAAATCTAAAATCCAAAATGGTATAACAGACGGGGAAACCGGGTTTCCCCATCCCCCTGCCCACGGGGCGGCTGAACAGGTACCCGCGCTCCCCGTTCGGCTGAGCGGGGCAAATAATGGTATACTGCCTGCGGAGCAGCAAAACCGCGCGCCGATAGGTCCGCCCTGGAACCGCACAATGTCTGATCAGGCAAAGATCCGCAACTTCTGTATTATTGCCCACGTCGATCACGGTAAGACTACGCTTTCCGATCGACTGCTGGAGATGACGAGCACGATCACCGAGCGTGAACGCCGCGAACAGCACCTCGACTCGATGGATCTCGAGCGCGAGCGGGGGATCACCATCAAGCTCAAGGCCGTGCGCATGCACTACCGCGCTGCCGATGGTGAGGTGTACATGCTCAATCTGATCGATACCCCGGGTCACGTGGACTTTAGCTACGAGGTCGGGCGCTCGCTCGCTGCATGCGAGGGCGCCCTGCTGGTGGTTGACGCGGCGCAGGGGATCGAGGCGCAGACGCTCGCCAATGTCTACCTGGCGCTGGAGAACGATCTGACGATCATCCCGGTGATCAACAAAATTGACCTGCCCGGCGCGCACCCCGAGGAGGTGGCCGAGGAGATCGAGAAGGTGATCGGCATTCCCGCCGAAGAGGCCATCATGGCCTCGGCCAAGGAGGGCATCGGCGTGCCGGAGATCCTCGAGGCGATCGTTCGGCGCATTCCGCCCCCCCATGGTCAGGCCGGGCGCCCCGCTCGCGCGCTGATCTTTGACTCGCACTACGATCCCTACAAGGGCGTCATCGCCGCTGTGCGCGTGGTGGATGGGGCCATCCCCTCTGGCGCGCGGGTGCAGTTTATGGGTACCGGCGCCCGGGCGGAGACTCTGGAGATCGGCGCCTTTCGCCCCGCGATGCAGCCGCTGCCGGTGCTCAACACCGGTGAGGTGGGGTACATTGCCACCGGCCTGAAGACGGTCGAAGAGTGCCAGGTGGGCGATACGGTTACGCTGGCTGATCAGCCCGCTGAGACGCCGCTGCCCGGCTATCGCCCGGCCAAGCCGATGGTCTTCGCCGGCCTCTACCCGGTGGACAGTAACGCCTACCCCGAACTGCGTGACGCGCTCGAGAAGCTCAAGCTCAACGATGCCGCGCTCTCCTTCCAGCCCGAGAGTTCGGCGGCGCTCGGCTTCGGGTTCCGCGCTGGCTTCCTCGGTCTTCTGCACATGGAGATCGTGCGCGAGCGCCTGGAGCGCGAGTACAACCTCGACTTGCTGATCACCGCGCCCAGTGTGGAGTACCAGGTCCTGCGCACCGACGGCGAGATCGTTACTGTCTCCAACCCCTCGGAGATGCCCGAGGTGAGCAAGATCGCCGCGATCGAGGAGCCCATCGTACAGATCAGCATCATCGCGCCGGCGCGCTACATCGGCGCCATTATGGAACTGGTGACCACCCGGCGCGGCGTTTTCGAGACGATGGAGTACCTCGATCCGACCCGTGTGCTGCTGAAGTACCGCATGCCGCTCGCCGAAATCGTGATTGATTTCTACGATCGACTCAAGAGCAGCACCCAGGGCTACGCCTCGCTCGATTATACGCTCGCCGGCTACCAGGAGGCCGATCTGGTCAAGCTTGATGTGCTGGTCAACCAGCAGCCGGTTGATGCGCTCTCGCTGATCGTGCACCGCGAGTTTGCCTACCAGCGCGGGCGTGACCTCGTCGAACGCCTGCGGCAGCTCATCCCGCGCCAGATGTTCGAGGTGCCGATCCAGGCGGCCATTGGCAGCAAGGTGATCGCCCGTGAGACGGTGCGGGCCTTGCGTAAGGATGTGCTTGCCAAGTGTTACGGCGGCGATGTCACCCGCAAGCGCAAGCTGCTCGAAAAGCAAAAAGAGGGCAAAAAGCGTATGAAGATGGTCGGTAATGTCGAGATCCCCCAGGAGGCGTTTATGGCCATCCTTTCGCTTAACGAGAACGGGAACGCCGATCGTTGACCTGAATGCCCGACGCGGGCGCAATGGGTGCGGCAGAGTACGTGTTCACACGTGGGGTAAGGCGTCACCGCGGGCGCGCGGGCGTCCCGCCCGCAATGGCCTGGATGCGGGCAGGATACCCGCGCACCCGGGAGAAGTGTGAACACCTACGCGGCAGAAGGGTGCGTGGGAGGGTGCGGCCCTCGCCGCAGATGCCTCGCGTCTCTGCCGGCAGATGGCGCCCCAGGTTCCCAAAACGCATCGAAGCTCAACGCTCTCACTGTTACCATTTGGAAGACTATGATGAACGCTTCAGGCAGGTCCATCGCTACGCTCCGGCGGCTCTGCGTCGCTCTGCTGCTCGCCCTTGCCCTCGCTGGATGCGCCAGCACGCAAAACGGCCAGCAACTGGCGCCCCCCGATAGCCCGGTGATCGTGCGCTTCGGCGGTCAAACCTACACCCTTGCTGATTTCGAGCAGCGCCTGCAACGCGACATTGGTCCCGGCGTCGCCGATCTGGTGGCGCAGGGGCAGACCCGCGAGCAGATCGAGCAATTGGCCAACGAGGCCAATGTTCGCGCCACGATCTTTGATCGCCTGATCCAGGATCTGTTGCTGCTGGACTATGCCCGGCGCAACGGTATCGGCGCCGACCCGTCGGCTGTGGACGCTGCGGTGCTGCCGATGTTTTCCCCCGGCGGTGATGGCCCGTTGTTGGCGATGACGGTGCGGCGCGAGCAGGTGGCGCGTGAGCAGGTTGTCTTTGAGGTGATCGCCCGCAATACGCGCGCCGATATGGTCAATGTGCGCCACATTCTTGTGGCCGACGAGAGCGCCGCGAACCAGGTGCTGGCCGATCTGGCTGCGGGCGCTGATTTTGCCGCCCTCGCCCGTGAACGGTCCCAGGATACCGGTTCGGCGGCGAAGGGTGGCGAGCTGGGTTGGTCCCCACGAGGCCAGTTTGTGCCTGAGTTTGAGGAGACAGCCTTCTCCGCGCCGCTGAACACCCCGACCAGTGTGCAGAGCCAGTTTGGCTGGCACGTGCTCGAGGTCCTGGGGCGCGAAGCGAACCGGCCCTTTGACAGTTTCGAGCAACTACGGAGCAGTAGTAACGCCCAGGCGTTCTACGAGCAGACGTTTATGCCCTGGTACGAGGAACTGCGGCGCCAGGCCGAGAACAGCGGGATGCTGGAGATCGCCCCGGGCTTTGATCCAAACAGTGTGCCGCTGCCGTTCCCTGCCGAGGGCGGGGCGCGCTGAGTGGTCGGAGCGTGAGGTTTGCCACTGGTGTTTCCCCCTCCCCCGCTGCCTCCGGCGGCGGCAGGGGGAAGTAGAGGCCCGTCGCGACGATGGCCAGTGGATGCGGCAGGAGGGCGCGTGGAAGGATGAAGCTTCAACGGGTTTCACCTGCTCTGGGATGGGCTTCCTGATGCGGCAATACGCTTAAATGGGCTAACGAATGGGAAATGAAATGGGTCGAAATGGGCCAACGAATGGGAAACGAATAAACGAATGAACGAATAAACGAATGCGAGCGGCGTGCCTGACTCTTCCAGGGGTGCGCGCCAACCTGATCAGCCGCGCGGGCACGGGCGCCATGATCCGCGCATGCTGTGAACGCGCTGATCTCGTGATACCCTTTGAAAGGACGAAGCCCTCTCCGCGTCAGCCTGTCCGTGACTGCCAGCCTGATCGGTCGCTCGCGGCACATCTCGTTGACGGACTGCTGTACATACCTGGATAGGAAGGGAAGGTTGCTTACGCTGAGAACCGGGGAACTACTTGAGGCGGCCCTGCGCGCCCTGGAGGTGGAGGCGCCAGCGGGCTTCCAACTGTGGGTAGTGGAGGCGTTGCTCGCCGCGGCGCAACCGGCGGGCCTGCCCACGCCCGATGCGCCGTCGCAAGTGGCCGCGTATGCCGAAACGCAGGGTCTGGGGAGCTACGCGCCGCCTCCCGTGCCCTTTCCCTTGCTCCCCGCCGCGCCTGCGCTGCTTGCGGGCGACCCGGGCGCGGATTGGCCGGCTGTGGCGCGCCTGCTGCTCGTCCGCTATCCTGACGCGCATCGGGTGCGTCTGGCGCGCCTCGACGCCGTCGGGGCGCCCCTGGGCCGCGACGAGCACCCGCTTGCCCACCTCACCACCTGGCGGGCTGATCTCGCCGCGCCGCTGCACGTCTGGTACCTGCCTCCCCTGCCCACCGCCGACGACCTGCGGAGTGCCGAGGGTCTCCGCTGGGTGGTGACGCGGTTGCTCGGCCCGGGCGGCTGCCCGTGGGATGTGCGGCAAACTCCCCGTTCCCTCCGCGCCGCGTTGCTGGAGGAGGTCCACGAAGTACTCGAGGCCCTCGACAGCGGCGATACGGCCGCGTTGAGCGAAGAGCTGGGGGATCTGCTGATCAGCATCTTCAGCCAGAGCGAGATGGCGCGGCAGGCGGGCCACTTCGCGCTCGAAGAGGTGTTTGAGCAGGTGTCACGCAAACTGATCGGTCGCCATCCCCACGTGTTCGGCGCGCTGGCGGTGGACGATGAGGGGCAGGTGCTGCGCAACTGGGAGCAGATCAAAGCCGCCGAGCATGCCCGCAAAGGGCGCCCACGCGCAAGCCTCCTCGACGGTGTGCCGCCAACCCTGCCCGCGCTGGCTATGGCCCAGAAGCTCGGCAAGAAGGCCGCCCGCGCCGGCTTCAACTGGAACGACATCAGCCAGGTGTGGGCCAAGCTCCGGGAGGAACTGGACGAACTGGCGGAGGCCGCGGCGTCGGGCGACCCGGCCCACACCGCTGAGGAGTTGGGCGACACACTCTTCGTTCTCACTCGCCTGGCCGACTGGCTGGGCCTCGATGCCGAGACGGCGCTGCGCGAGGCCAGCGCTAAGTTTCGCCGCCGCTTCAGCGGCGTCGAGGCTGCCGCCGCGCGCCAGGGGCGTTCGCTGGCTACCATGTCTCTCGACGAATTGATCGCCCTGTGGGAGGGCGCTAGATATGCCTGACCGGCCACCCCTCACATTGTACCTCGACGACATCGTGCAGACCCGCAAGCCCCATCCGTGCGGTGGCGATACCTGGCGTGTCGTGCGCCTGGGCGCCGAGATCGGTATCAGATGCGAACGCTGCGGGCGACGGGTGCTGTTGCCTCGGGCCGGATTCGAGCGGCGTATCAAGCGTTTTGTGGCGCGTGGCCCAGCCGGGCCGGGATGAGGTGATTGTTGTCCCCGCTGGCTGGATGTACTATCATACAAACACAATGGTAAGCGACGTTTGCCGGAAGCAATGCGCCCGGCCCGGTGCCGGCACGCGCGCTGTCGCGCTCATCGCGGCGCTGCTGGTTACGCTCCTGGCGCTGGTGCCTGCCGTAACCTGGCCCCGGACCACCGTGGCCCAGGGGAGCGGGCCGATCTACACCCTGGGTCTTGATGGGGTGGTAAGCCGCTACAGCATTGGCTACCTGGAGCGGGCGCTGCGCGAGGCCGAAGCGGCCAATGCCGAAGCGCTGATCGTGCGTCTGTCGGCCAACGGCGCCGTGCTGCGCGACGTGCGCGGGTTTGCCGGTCAACTGGCGCAGGCCCGCGTCCCCGTGGTGGTCTACGTGGCGCCGCCCGGCACGCGCAGTGGCGCCGCGGGGGTGTGGCTGCTCACTCCGGCGCACGTGGCAGTGATGGCCCCCAATACCAGTTTCGGCATCGTCGAGCCACTGGTGCAGCCCGATGCAAATGCCAGCGACGCCACCCGCGAGTTGCTCTACACCGAGGCCATCTCCCAGCTCGGCGCCTGGAGCCGCGAGCGAGGCCGCAGTGATGCCTGGGTCGAACAGGCGGTGCGTGAGGGCGTGGTGATCAACAACGAACAGGCGGTTGCCTCCACACCTCCGACCATTGACCTGGTTGCGCGCGACGTGAACGAGCTGCTGACCACCCTGGAGGGACGCGCGGTGGTTCTGGAGGGCGGCGAGACGCGCACGCTGCGTGTGCTGGGGCGCGCGCCGCAGCCGTTGCCTCCCACCGTGTGGGAGCAGTTGCTCCTGTTGCTCGCCACCCCCACTGTGGCCTTCCTGCTCCTGGTGATGGCCGGCATCGCCATCTACGCCGAGTTCGTGACGCCGGGCGTCGGCGTGCTGGCGGGGCTGGGTATCGCTCTGCTGCTCGCCGCCGCTGTGGGCCTGATCGCCCTGCCAGTGCGCTGGCTGGCGGTGCTGGGGCTCGTGGCGGCCTTCGGGCTGATCGTCGCGGATCTGTATGCCCCATCGCATGGAGCGTTTACCTTGGTCGGCGTAGTAATCTTTGTGATCAGCACCCTGAACCTGTTCGACTCGGTTCAGGCCCCCGGGGTTGGCGTGGCACTGTGGGCGATTGCCCTGGTGGCCTTGCTGCTCATCGCGTTCGCAGCCACGGGAGTCTACCTGGTGCTACGCACGCGCAACACCCCGGTCACAACCGGTCAGGAGGGACTGGTGGGCCGGCTGGCTGAGGTGCGCAAGCGGTTAGACCCGGAGGGGCTCGTGTTTGTTGAGGGGGCCCTGTGGCGGGCGATCAGCGAAGACGGGGAAGCGGAGCCGGGCGAATGGGTGCGCGTCACCGGGGTCTACGACTTGCGCTTGACGGTGCGGCGCCTGGCCGAAGAGCCAGGCCCACTCGAGCGCGTCACTGGTGAGCAGTGATGCTGGCGCACAGTCTGGCAGGGGGCATGGGCAATCCCGGTTTTCTGTGTTCACCGCCCGCCAGCGGGGAGGGTTTGGGAGGGTGCCGGGTTTCCCCACGCCCCTGCCGGTGGGGGCGGCAAGCCCTTCTCACCGGCATGTGGGAGGGTGTAGAGGCGCGGCGCTGCCGCTGCTCTACACCCTCCCAGCAACAGCCCGCCAGCGGGGAGGGTTTGGGAGGGCACAGCCCTCCCAGGAACACACATTCTGGCGTTGTGCGGCGCAGCCGCATAGACGGCTGAAATGGTATGACCTTACAATCGCGCGAAGGAGAAAACCATGGAACTGGCCCTGCTGGCCTGTCTGGCCGTCCTGGCCTTTATCGCTTTGATGGTCCTGTTGTCGGCAATCAAGATCGTGCCCGAGTACGAACGTGGGGTGATCTTTCGTCTGGGGCGCCTGGTCGGCGCTCGCGGCCCCGGTCTGTTTCTGGTGATCCCCGTCTTTGAGCGCATGGTCCGTGTAGACACGCGGGTGATCACGATGGACGTTCCCGTGCAGGAGGTGATCACGCTCGACAACGTGACGATCAAGGTCAACGCGGTGCTCTATTTCCAGGTCATCAATCCCAACTGGGCGGTGACCAAAGTGATGGACTACATCCGCGCCACTATGCAGATCGCTCAGACCACGCTGCGCTCGGTGGTAGGGCAGGTCGAGCTTGACGAACTGCTGGCCCAGCGCGAAAAGATCAACCAGAAGCTCCAGCAGATCATTGACGAGCAGACGGAACCCTGGGGCATTAAGGTGACGATCGTCGAGGTGAAGGATGTAGAGTTGCCGCAGAACATGCAGCGGGCGATGGCGAAACAGGCCGAGGCCGAGCGTGAGAAGCGCGCCAAACTGATCCACGCCGACGGTGAGTTACAGGCGAGCCGCACCCTGGCCCAGGCAGCGGAGGTGATTGCGAGCGAGCCGGTGTCGCTCCAACTCCGCTATTTGCAGACCCTCACTGAGATCGCGGTGGAGAAAAACAGCACGATCATCTTCCCCCTGCCGGTGGAGACGCTCAAGCCCTTCATTGACGCCGTGAGCCGCCAGGCGTACAACGATGTTGCGCCTGCGCCCGCCCCCTCGCGGGGTGGCGAGCGCTAAGACGAGGTTCGTGGGAGACGCACCGTTCGCAGCGTTCGGCCCTTCCTCCCAGGCTCCCCCCGCTGGAGAAGGAGTCCGGCACCTTCTCCAGCGGGTTTAAGGGCGCACAGAACATCCGAGCCAATGCGGTACAGGCCGCAGGGATGTTGCCGACCCTCCAGGCGTGGCCGATCGTACGTGTTCACATGTGGGGTAAGGCGTCACCCCGGGTGTGCGGGCGTCCCGCCCGCAATGGCCTGAATGCGGGCAAGATGCCCGTGCTCCCAGGAGAAGTGTGAACACGTACGGCCGATCGTCTTTTTTGCGCTCACCCCACGGCGCGAGCCTGAGACTGGTTCACCAGTTGGCGGAGGGTGTTGATCAGTTGATCGATGAAGAAGGGCTTTGCCAGATAGGCATTGACACCCAGGGCGCGCGCCCGGCGCCGCAGGCTGTCGGTGTCGTAGGCGGTGACCATCACGGTGGGCACGGTGGCGCCCCGGGCCTGAAGCGCTTCAATCAGTTCCAGGCCGGTCATTCCACGCAAGTTGTAGTCAGCCATGACCAGATCGAAGGGCTGTTGATCCCACAGCTCCAGACCTTCCTCAGCACCCAGCACCGTGACGAACTCGTAGGGGATGCCCAGCTCAGGCAGCGCCATCTCAATAATCCGCCCGATGTGGTTGTCATCTTCAACCAGGAGGATTCTGACCCGTCGGCTATGCGCTGTCATCGGCTGCCTCCCCACAGGCGCCATACCTGTCTTGCCTCGCTGCGCCTGATCCTCCAGACGGGGGACGCACAGAACGAAAGCCTTCATGCCCTTTCATAAGATTGGATTTATATAATACCATGGAGCGCGCAGCGAAAGCAAGTAAAAGAATCTTTACCGGAACGCCGTTATGTGGCTTTGACAGGTAAAATTGCCGAATCTATAATGATTTCATGGACTACAAAAGCTTCATCTACTGCGATAGGAACGTTTATCTATGTTAAGTCTGACGACACGGCCACGTCTTGCCGTCGCCTCGCTCTTCGCCTTCTACCTCTTTCTGTATCCTGGTTCGATTACACTGATCGCCCTGGACCGGGTGCCAGTCTGGGGTACCTGGATGGGAGGAGCGCTCCTCATACTCCAGGGCACATTGATGGGGCTCTGGCTGATCGTGAACTTCGGGCAGTGGGGCGCGCTTGCCGCATTGTGGGTGCTATTCCTATCGTGGCTGGTGGAGCACATCGGCGCAACCACGGGGTTTCCCTTCGGGAGTTACAGTTACACTGACGTCCTTCAGCCGCAGATTTTTGGCGTTGTGCCGCTCGCCATACCCTTTGCGTGGCTCCTGATCGTCACAGCCGCCATAGGGGTTGCCGAGTTGTTTCTCGACCGCGAGAGCCGTTCGCCGCAGGCGGAAGTGCGGGTTCGACCTGCCCGCGTGCTGATTGCCACCGCCTTTGCCCTGCTCCTCGATGTTACCATTGAACCCTTCGCGGTACACATCAATCACTACTGGGTCTGGAGCGATAGTGATCCAAGCGCATACTACGGGATTCCGGCCTCGAACTTTGTGGCCTGGTGGTTCACCAGTTTGCTCTTGAGCTGGGTGCTGGCACTGCATCGGACAGGCGCTGTTCGCGCCGCGCGCTTCGGGCCGCGCCGGTTGGGTGTGCTGTTCTGGCCCTGGTTGCCTTTGACGCTCTACCTGACGAACCTGACGATGTTCGTCGTGGTCAACCTGGCGCGTGGTCAAGTGATTGCGGCTTTGATCGGCAGTCTGATCTTTCTGGTCATCGCCGGCCGCATCGGTGTTCCGCTGCTGGTGCGGCGCCTGCGCGCCCGTACTGAGCACGAGCAGAGTGTGTCGTAGGTATTTCCCACCGGTGTTGAACGAAGCCGTATCTGCGCTACGGCCAGTACGCCAGGGCGTGCTGATGGGAACAGATGGGGAAACCAGGTTTCCCCATCCCCCTGCCCTTGCCCGGCCAGTGTACTAGCGCCGCGAAGCTCGTTTTGGCAACAGGCGCAGAAAGCCGTCGAACAGTTCATCGATCCCGCGGCGTCCCCGCAGCAGTGGCTGAAAACGGTCGTAGCGCAAGGCCAGCACATCGTCGCGCAGGGCGTCGCAGGCCGCAGTGAGCCGACTGGTGATGTCGGCCAGGGTGTCCTCGATGTCCAGGGGGTGTACTGCGCGGTGTTGCGGCCCGATCCGGATAAAAGCCTCGGGAAACTGCCGCCCGAGCAGTTCATAGCGCAGCGCCACCGGGCAGAGGTTGACATTGCCCACCTGCGCGACGATCCGGGCGATGCCGGGATAGGTGACCAGGGGCCGGCGATCGTTGGGCACGATTTTGCCCTGCGGGAAGATAAACAACAGCCGGGGCCGGCGACCCCCCCGCAGGAGCGCCGCGGCGTAGGCCTGGGAACGCCAGGCCTCCTCCGGGTCGTCGCGGTTGACGCTGAAGGCTCCTGACCAGCTAAAGAAACGGTAGCGGCGCAGTTGCTTTTCCTCCATCAGCAAGTGGGCGTCGAAGCGCCCGCGCAGCACTACCCGGTGAATGACGTACATCAGGTAGCCGTCCCACCAGGAGCTGTGGTTCAGGTAGAGGATCAGCGGACCGTTGCGGGGATGCGGCAGGGGGCCGTGGCTCTGGAGCCAGACCCGGTCGAAGTGCCGCCAGAGCGACCAGCGGGCGAAGCAGCGGTACAGGAGTTCGTCGAGGACGGGGTTCTTGGCGGCGGGGATCGCCGGCCGTGGCTGGTCGCGCGCGAGGAGGGTGGGAGGACCGTTCGCCTCTCCCCGCGCACCGGTCTTCGTGTTCGGGTCGTGCCCCATAGTATGTCTGCCTGCGCATAGCGGGGAACGCAGGATTGCCCGGGGCCTGCGCTCGCACCCGTTCTGCCCGATGGAACCGCACTGGCTCAGCTCCGCGCCTCCACGGCGCAACGGCTCTGCAAAGCGGAGTATAGAGCTATGGAGATGAGGCGAACAATGCGGCGCCTCCAGGTCCATCGAGTATCAAATCAGCGCGTGGGGATGGGCGAAGTGGGCGCGGCTGAAGGCAAGGCGGGCCAGTTGCACCGCTTCGGCCAGCAGGTCCTCAAGGTCGGTACTGGCGCCAGCGTAGATTTCGCCAATGTTCTCGGCGTCAACCACTTCGAGGGCATGGCGCAGCGGCCAGAGACCATCGGTGGGTCCATCGCCAACGGCGACGAGGGCCACAAAGCGCCGTCGTGAGGGCGGCGGCGCCGCGGCGAGAGCGTCGAACAGCCCGCGCAGCCGTGGCGGCAGATTGCCGCCCGGCAGGGGCGTGACCACCAGGAGCACCTCAGCGTCGGCGATGTCGCCGAGCAACGGCGCCATCAGCGGATCGTCGAACGAAGGCGCGCCGGGGCTGATCAACACCTCGCCCAGATAGGCGGCGCGCTTGACCGGAGGCAGGGCGGCGAGCATCGCGTCGAGGCACATGCGGGCCGGGCCACCGTCGTTGGCGCTGCCGCAAATGCCCAGGGTGAACAGATAGCCGTCGTGCATACAGGTTCAGGTTTGCGGCTTCGCCGCAGACTACGTGAATGAAAGCGAAGCGACAAACGGCGCAAAATAGGCTTCAATAGCGGCGCGGGCGGCTTCCAGGCTGGTAGACTGATGCACAGCGACCCGCAGGTGCGATGCGTTGGGCAGGCCGACCACAAACTGCCCGATCAGTTGCTTGATCTTGTTGAGGGCGAGGCGGGAAGGTAGCTCGGCTTCACACAGATCCATGTAGGTGAGCAGGAACTCCAGCTTATCGGCGGGGCCGGGCTGGAACACCGGCTCGCCGCGGCGGAGCTGGGCGATCTGCAGAAAAATCCAGGGGTTCTCCATCGCGGCGCGCCCGATCATCACGCCATCGGCGCCACTGTTGCGCAGACGTAGCAGGGCGTCTTCGGCGGTTTTCACGTCGCCGCTGCCGATCACCGGAATGCGCACGGCGCGCTTGGCCGCAGCCACGCGGCTCCAGTCGGCGTGCCCCTTGTAGCCCTGCTCGCGGGTACGCGGATGCAGCGCGATCGCCGCCACTCCGGCGTCCTCGGCGATCTTCGCGGTCTCGATAAAGTTCAGGCTCTGCTCATCCCAACCGGCGCGAAACTTGAGCGTCACCGGGATCTGCACGGCAGCCCTGACCGCCCTGAGCAGCCGGTGCATCTTCGGCAGGTCGCGCAGGAGTGAGGCGCCGTGGCCTCCGCCAGTGACCTTCGGCGAGGGGCAGCCGCAGTTGATGTCGAGGATGTCGGCGCCCAGTTGCTCAACCGTGCGCGCCGCGGTTGCAACCAGGTCAGGGTCGTTGCCCGAGAGTTGCATCGTTAGCGGGCGTTCCTCAGGCAGATAGTCGAGCAGATGGTGGCGCTTGAGCGCCCTGGGGCTGACGCTGGCGGCGTTGGTCATCTCGGTGCTGACCAGGCCACACCCGCCGAGCCGCAGGATCATGCGCCGGAAGATGCTGTCGGTTACACCCGCCATCGGCGCCAGGGTGATGTTGGGGCGAACACGGATATGGTTGACGTAATATTCGGCTGGCAGCGCAGCGATTTCGGTCGGAGTTAGCATAATAGAGCAGTCGGTAACAATGTATCTGGATGGGATTATACCATGGGCTGCGGCAGGCACAGCTCTCCGGGAGCGGAACCAGGGCTGATGCAACGTCGTCGGGGCAAGCTCCCACCCCTGGTGTGCTGGTCTTTCACGGGTAGCTTTTTCTGGGCCAGGGCCGCTCCACCTTGCTCCTGGCTCCCTCTTCTTTCAGCCGTCCATGCGGCTGCGCCGCACAACGCCAGAATGAAAATATTATTTTTCTTGGGAGGGCGAAGCCCTCCCAAACCCTCCCCGCTGGCGGGTTATTTCCCGGGAGGGCGAAGCCCTCCCAAACCCTACCGCGGGCCGCCTATTTTCACCTCAGTCAAGCCCTGTCTCTTGACGCAGGCGCTCCGCCGTCGTACAGTATGGCAAATGTCCTGGAAGGGAGGCCGACAATGGCGACGGCAGATGATCCTTCTCATGAACAGGACCAGCAACTGGCGCTGCTCTGTAAGGCCCTGGGCAATCCGGTGCGGGTGTCGATCCTGCGCTATGTGCTTCAGCACCCCGATTGCATCGGGAACGAGATCCTCCTGCACCTGCCCGAAAACGGTCCGCATGCCCAGTCCACGCTTTCACAGCACCTCCGGCTGCTACGCGAGGTCGGGTTACTCGATAGTTACTCCGATGGCGCGGCGGTCTGCTACCGGGTCAACAGCAAGCGTGTGGCCTGGCTGCGCGATCAGATCGGGGGCATGGTGTAGGCGCCATCGGTGCGGAGGGCGTGTCACCTCGGCGGGCAGGGGGATGGGGAAGCCCGGTTTCCCCATATGTTCACCTCAGGTAGTGTCTCTCTACTCACTTCTCACGGCTCTCAGCGAAAAGGTTACGACGGAGCACCAGCGCCTATGCGACTGAGCGAAGATAAGGTGCGGCGGATCGCCGAACGGCTGCACGATGAACTGGCCCGGAAGGGCCTGTTGGAGTACCGCGAGACCCCCGGCGCCCGGCCTGGAGAGGGGCGCGCGGCGCGAGTGAAGGCGATCTACGAATTCATCGTGGCCGATCTGCGCCGCGAGGAGGAGATTGACGCCGAGGTGGAGAAGATCCTGGCCTCCTACCGCCGCGAGATCAAGGGCACCGAGCGCGATATTCTCTTCCGCAAACATAAGGAAGAGATTGCGCGCAAACGGGGCTACATTCTGTGATTGGCCCGGGGATCTCTGATCATTTCTGTGATCTGCGGTGTAGCCACATGGGCTTCTGAGGTGACAATATGGGGAAACCGGGTTTCCCCCGGCCCCTGCCTGTGGGGCGCCAGCCGCTCCCACCAACGGTTGGGACATGGGGAAACCGGGTTTCCCCCGGCCCCTGCCTGGCGGGGCGTGAGGCGACTGCACCACTGGTTGGGGGAAGGGGAAACCGGGTTTCCCCCGGCCCCTGCCTGTGGGGCGCCAGCCGCTCCCACCAGCGGTTGGGACATGGGGAAACCGGGTTTCCCCCGGCCCCCGCCTGTGGGGGCGCCAGCCGCTCCCACCAGCGGTTGGGAGATGGGGAAACCGGGTTTCCCCAGGCCCCCGCCTGTGGGGGCGCCAGCCGCTCCCAACCGCGGTTGGGGGAAGGGGAAACCGGGTTTCCCCCGGCCCCTGCCTGTGGGGCGCCAGCCGCTCCCACCAGCGGTTGGGAGATGGGGAAACCGGGTTTCCCCAGGCCCCCGCCTGGCGAGATGACACGCCTCCCCCGGACAGGGGCGGTCGAGTTTCCCTGCCGCGTGTCCTTACCGCCACCCTCTGGCGCGGGTCAGTTCGTTCCCCAGCAGCCCGAGGAGCACCTGCCCGCCGTGGTCCTCGAAGCGCGCCCGCTCAAACCACTGCACGGTGCGAAAGACGCCCGGGGCGATTTCTTCGGTCCGGGGCGGTGAAATCGGTTGGCCGAAGAGCGCCAGGCTCTCGGCGAAGCTGAACCCTCGCGCGCCGTCGAACTCCAGACCGCTGGCCCGCCAGTACCCCAGGAACGGCTCGCAGAGCGCATGCCCGGTGCCCTCGAAGGTCAGGCAGCCTGGCTGAGCCGTCTCACGGGGAAAGGCGTACCAGTCACGGCCAGAGGCTTGCAGCACGTCATCGCCGATGCGCGCGAGGAGCACCTCGTAAGGCGGGGGGTTCTCCGGGTGCAGCTCGAAGCGATGGCGCTCGAAGTACTGCACGGTGTAGGCGCGGCCATCGGCGCCCCGTTCGACGAGTTCTTCGCTGATGGGGAAGCCGAAGATCGGCAGGCCTCCGTGGCGCTCCCAGTAGCTCCGGAACGCGCCGCGCAGAGTGTGGCCGGTTTCGGGGAAGTAGCGCACGCCGGGGGCGGTGCTGGGCGGCACCGGCTGGAAGGCGTCGCCGGGGGCGGTGACTGGCGGAGGCGTCGGCGCGGGTTGTGGCGCATCGAGCGGGCAGCCAGTGTAGACCGGGGCCAGTTGCACGGCGCGAAAGACATTCAGGCGGCCCCAGCCGTACTCAGGGTCCTTGCCGGGAGGCCCCTTGTCATCGGCGCTGGCTTTGAGGACGCAGCCCACATCGGCCCAACCCAGGTCGGGCCGCTGGGTGAGCACCAGGGCCGCGGCTCCGGCCACGTAGGGGCTGGAGAACGAGGTGCCGTTCGGCGGGCCGTAGCGCCCGCCGGGCAGGGTCGTCCACAACCCTACGCCGGGCGCGGCCAGGTCGATGTAGTCGCCAGTGTTGGAAAAGTCGGTGATCGCATCGGTGTTGCCGGTGGCGCCCACGGCGATGACGTTGGGATAGGCCGCCGGGTAGGAGACGGGATTGCCGGACTGCCGTTCGTTACCCGAGGCGGCCACCAACACGATCCCCCGCGCGGTGGCGTAGTCAATGGCCTCGCGCAGCAAGCGGCTCTCGCCCTCCCCGCCCAGGCTCATGTTGATCACCCGCGCGCCGTTGTCGGCGGCCCAGCGGATGCCGGCGGCCAGACTGGCGTCGTTGCCGACCCCGCTGGCGTCGACGACTTTGACCGGCAGGATGCGACAGTCCCAGCACAGGCCGGCGATGCCGGTGCCGTTGTCAGTAGAGGCAGCGATCAGGCCGGCCACGGCGGTGCCGTGGCCGTTGTCGTCGCGCGCGTCGGGGTTGCCGCTGAGGGTGTTGAAGCCGGGCAGCACCTTGCCTGCCAGGTCGGGGTGCTCACCATCTACGCCGCTATCGAGCACCGCCACAACGATTGGCCCGCCGGTGGAGATCGTCCACGCCTCGGGGGCCTGGATGTTGCGCAGGCCCCATTGTTGGGGAAAGGCTGGATCGTTGGGCGTGCGGCTGATCCGACGGATGCGGTTGGGTTCGGCGTAGGCGATCCCCGGCGTAGCCGCGAGGCGCGCGGCGGCAGCCTGGGGATCAGTCGCGCCGGAGAGGCGCAGGCGGTAGACCGGCACGCCGGGCGTGAGCGGCTCGACGGTGGACACGCGGAGCGCAGCCAGGCTGCGGGCCAGTTGCGGCGCGGCCAGGCTGGCGCCGGGGCCAAGGCGGACGATCACCTCGCCGGTTACCAGATCGGCATTGTCCTGGGCGATAACCGGGCGAGTAGCAAGGGGGACTGTCAGGAACAGCAGGGCCACAATGGCCCCGATGGCTGAAAGACGCACCGCAGGTTTCCTTCCACGTTAGACGGTCATGCGCATGGCGCACAACGCCAGAATGAAAATATTATTGTTCCTGCGAGGGCGCAGCCCTCCCAAACCCTCCCCGCTGGCAGGTTGTTTCCTGGGAGGGCGTAGAGGCGCGGCGGCGCCGCGCCTCTACGCCCAAACCCTCCCACACGCGGCCTATTTTCACCTCAGGTAACAGTGGATGCTCTCGGCCGCGGCACGCCCCTCGGCAATCGCCCAGACCACCAGCGATTGGCCGCGGCGCATATCGCCGGCGGCGAACACGCCGGGCGCCGAGGTCATCTTATGCTCATCGGTGGCGATGCCGCCGCGCGGGGTTAACTCCAGGCCAAGCTGGGCGATCGGGCCATCACACCGCGGACCTGTGAAGCCCATTGCCAGCAACACCAGGTCACAGGGGAGGGTAAACTCGCTCCCGGGAACGTCCTCCATGCGCGGCTGCCCATTGCTATCGGGGTTCCAGCGCACTTCGACGGCCTCCACCGCCGTCACCTGGCCGGTTGCATCGCCGATCAGGCGGCGGGTGCGAATGCTGTAGCGCCGCTCGCCGCCTTCTTCGTGCGAGGAGGAGGTGCGCAGGACCCGCGGCCACTCGGGCCAGGGGTTGTCGGGCGCGCGTTGCAGCGGCGGGCGGGGCAACAGTTCAAACGAGGTCACCGAGATCGCGCCCTGGCGCAGGGCCGTGCCCACGCAGTCAGCCCCGGTATCGCCGCCGCCGATCACCAGCACACGCTTGCCGCGCGCGTCGATCGGCTCTGTGGTGAGAGACAGGCCGGCGCAGCGGCGGTTCTGCTGGGTGAGAAACTCCATCGCGAAATGCACACCCCGCAACTCGCGGCCCTCCACCGTCAGATCACGTGGTTGCTGAGCGCCACCCGCCAGCAGGACCGCGTCAAACTCGCGGCGCAGTGCATCAGCCGGCACATCTACGCCAACATTGACCCCGGGCTGGAAGACCACCCCCTCGGCTTCCAACTGAGCCAGGCGCCGGTCGAGGACCCATTTCTCCAGCTTGAAGTCGGGGATACCGTAGCGCAGCAGCCCGCCGATCCGATCATCGCGCTCGAAGACCGTCACCGCGTGGCCCTTGCGACGCAGTTGCTGCGCGGCGGCAAGGCCCGCCGGCCCCGAGCCGACGATCGCCACGCGCTTGCCGGTCAGGTGGCGGGGGGGCTGAGGCCGCACCAGCCCGTGCTCGAAGCCCCACTCGATGATCCGCAGCTCGACCATGCGGATCGCGACCGGGTCGAAGAAGAGGCCGAGCGAGCAGGAACCTTCGCAGAGCGCCGGACAGAGATGGCCGGTAAACTCGGGGAAATTGTTGTCGCGGTGCAGTTGCGCCAGGGCCTCTTCCCAGTTCCCTTCGGTCACCCGGTCGTTCCACCAGGGAACAAAGTTACCCAACGGACAGGCAATGTGACAGTAGGGGATGCCGCAATCCATGCAGCGCGCGGCCTGGATCTTCACCTCAGCATCGGTCGGCGGCTCATAGACATCGCGATAATCCTGTAACCGCTCGGCCACCGGTCGCCCACGCCACTCCTGGCGCCCGTACTTCAAGAACCCTTCGATTTCACCCATCGGAGACCTGCCTCTCGTTCCCAGAACGGCGCGGTAGCGTTTTCGACGCCCGATAGGGGCAGCGCGGAGGGCGGCGCATGCTCATATCAAACGCCCATGCGGTTGCGCCGCAATCCATTGGTGTGCTGGGGGAGGCCGGGGAAGGCTTCGTCCTCTCAACCTGCCCTTGCGATGGCTGCGCCGCTTCCACAACCCTCACCGCATACGTTCGCGCTTGCGATGTTGCCGTGTGGCGGCCCGATGCTGGCTGGCGTCGCCGGGGAGCTGCGTTGCTATCCGTGGGGCCTGACCCGGCCAGGGCGCGGCGCTGCGCCCCGTTGGCGGTATCTGTGCCGGGATGGGAAGAATCTACGCTGTCTGGAGCTAATCTGAGGTACGAGGCTCGCAACCGGGGCTTAGACTCTGTCAACTATGCGGCTTCGCCGCGCGTAAAGAAGATTTTTCTGGGAGGGCGAAGCCCTCCCAGACCCTCCCGCGCGCGGGCTATTGTCATGTTGGAGGGGCTTCGCCCCTACTGCGCGGCGCTGGCCAGAGCCTCCAGGTGCAGATCCTGGATGCGATCGCGGGCTATCTGGGCCACGCGCAGGAGCAACTGGAAGCCGAAGGCCGGGTCGCTCTCGAAACGCTGACGCAGCGCAGCCGCGTCTATGGCCACCACCCGGCTGTCCTCCGCGGCCACGACGTTGGAGGTGGCCTGATACGGGGGTACCAGGGCCGACCAGGCGAAGACCTCGCTGGGTCGCACCACGCTGAGGGTGATCTCGCGGGCCTGCCCCGCGGGCGGCGGCAGCACCGAACGGCTACCCTTCTCAGGCAGGGTCAGGGTGATCTCCACGCTGCCCTCCAGGACCAGGTAGAGGCTGTGCAACTCATCGCCCTCGTTGCAGAAGCGATGGCCCCGGGGCACCTCCATCTCATCAGCGGCCATGGCGAGGGCCGTTAGCTGGTCGGGAGTAAACCCGGCGAAAAACGGATAACGGCGCAGGAGCTCTGGGGATACCATAAGTCCTCCTGTTGTTGTTGCCTGCCCTCCGGGGTGTGGGGGTGTGGAGGTGTGGAAACGATCCGATATACACCTCTACACCTCGCCTTTAGGGGCGGACAGAACCTGTAGGCGCCGACGGGCGTTATCGCGTTGGGATGCGCTGGTTGGTTCTCACCCCCGGCCCCCTTCGACAGGCTCAGGCTTCACCCTGAGGCTTAGCCCGAAGGGGCGGGCCGCTCCACCTTCGCTGGAGAGCCTGCGCTGAGCCTGTCGAAGCGGGGAAACCAGAGCCGCACGCGGGGGCGTTCCCATGCGGTACAGGCCACGTTGGCTCGGATGTCCTGTCCGTCCTTAAACACACCTCCCCTCCGGGGACAGCACCTCGGCCAGCACAGCGTCCACCGCGGCGGGGATGGCCGCTGCGACCGGTGGGGTCGGTTCGTCGCCGAAGTCGAGTACGTCGGTGACGGTAATGGCGTAAATGACAATCTCCTCGGGCAAGGGCAGACCCATTTGCTGGCCCAGGTCCAGGGCCACACCCAGGCTGGTATCGTGGGGCGAGACGCTGCGCTCGGTGGGGCTGAGGGCCTGAATGTCGCGCAGGCTCAGCCGGAGCAGATTGCCCGGAGCGCGGTCGGCGCGGCAGAGGGCGTCGATCAGAATGGCGCGGTCGTAGCCGATCAGCATTTCCATCAGGGCGAGACCGCCAAGCGAGGCCGTTTCGACTACGACAGGGGTCTCGGGGCGCGGCGCCAGGGCGGCGCGCACCTCCTCGGCCACTCGCACGCCAACGCTATCATCGGTCAGAATGGGGTTGCCAAGGCCAAGGACCAGGGTTCGCATAGGCACATCCCTCCCCACCTCACCCGATCCCCTGGCTGAGGCGCTGCACCTCAGCTCCGTGAACGTCGCGGATCACCACCTCCAGGGGCATCTGGCCGGGCAGGGCGTGGGTGGCGCAGCCGAAGCAGGGGTCGTAGGCGCGGAAGCCCATCTCGATGCGGTTGAGCAATCCTTCGGTGATGACCGTGCCTTTCTGGATCAGCCCCTGGGCCGCCTTTTTCACCGACATGGCAATGGGGGCATAGTTGTTGGTGGTGCCGACGATCAGATTGACACGGGTAAGAATGCCGCGCTCATCGGTCCAGTAATGATGAGTAAGGGTACCGCGCGGCGCCTCGACCGAACCGACGCCTTCGGTAGGAGTAGCGGTGATGGGCGCGCGCACCTGTGGATCGGTGATCTGGGGATCGGTGGCCAGTTCGAGCATGCGCTCGGCGGCGTAGAGCAACTCGACCAGGCGCGCCCAGTGGGTCGCCAGCCGGAAATGGACGGGTTGGTAGCGCCCGTTGACCCGCGTGCTGCCGAGGGTTTCGTAGAACTTCTCGTAAGCCTCCTGGGCCCGTGGGGTGGCCATGCCGTCGGCAGCGTTGAGCCGCGAGAGGGGCGTGGCGCAGTAAACGCCACTCTCCTTGCCGTCTACCAGGCCCTTCCAGCCGATAGCCTTGAGGTAGGGGAACTTCAGGTAGGTCCAGGTCTCACAGTGCTCGGCAATGTGGCTGGCGTACTCGCGGGGGTGATACTTCACAAACTCCGCGCCTTCGGGGTCAACCACGCGGATCATGCCATCGTAGAAATTGACGCGGTTATTGGCGTCCACCGTTCCCATCGAGTAGGTGCGGTGGGTGAAGGTATCGGAGAGGATCAGCTCGACGTACTGCGGGTTGCCGAGCACGAGGTCCTCGAACAGCTTGAGGCTGAAGAGGGCGAAGTCCACGTTCTGGCGTGCAACCGCTTCGATACCCTCGCGATCGGCGGGCGCGAGGGGCCGGCTCCAACCGCCGGGGAGGGCAGCGACGGGGTGCACGCCACGACCGCCGAGCAGTTTGATGACCTGGTGGTTGCGGATGCGGGCGTCAATGACCTGCTTGCCGATTTCGAGGCCCACCTTGCGCACCACGCCGAGGATGTTGCGTTCGGCAGGAGGCGCATCAGGCCCCATGACGAAGTCGGGGCCGGCCAGGGCGTAGAAGTGGGTGGTGTGGTCGGCCACGTAGAAGGCCGAGTAGAGCAGTTCGCGGAGCTTCTTCGCCGCGGGCGGCGGGTCCACCTTGAACAGGTCGTCGAGGGCCTTGGCCGAGGCCATGTGGTGGGCCTCGGGGCAGACCCCACAGATCCGGTCGGTGATGCGGGGCATCTCCTCGGCGGGGCGGCCCACGCAGAACTGCTCGAACCCGCGCAACTCGGGAACGATAAAGTAGGCGTTGGCCACGTCGCCCTCATCGTTGAGGAAGATCTCGATCCTGCCGTGGCCCTCCAGGCGGGTGACGGGGTCGATCGCGATCCGTTTCATGGGCGCCTCCTTCAAGCAGAGCTATCGGCGACGCGGGCGCGCCGCAGTAACGAGTGGGCCAGACTGAAGCGGTAGAAGGTGCCCGCCGGGTCAACCAGGGTGTCCATCACCGCGGCGATCTCCCGGGCCTGCGCGTGCTCATCGAGGTGCGAGCCGCCCGCGGCCACCACCGAGGCGACTGCCGCGAGCATACGCGCGCCCTGGTCCTGGCCATCGAGGGGGCCGTAGCAGCCTTCGCAGCGCATCCCCACCTGGGGGCAGAGGGCGCCGCAGCCGCTGCGCGTGGCTGGCCCCATGCACACCAATCCCTGCTCGAGCAGGCAGATCCCCGGATCGGGAACGATCTCGTAGGGACGGTAGAAGCGGGTGATCTGCTTGACGTTCTTGGCCAGCGGGCACTCCTCGCAGAGGGCCACATTGCCCGCGCCGATGATCGTCCCACCCGGGGCCGGGAGGGGCATGCCGTTGAGCACGGCGCGTAACACCGCGGCGATCTGCCGGGCCTCGGGGGGACAACCGGGGATAATGTAGTCCACCGCCACCACCTGGTCGAGCGAGCGCACCGTCTCGTACAGCACCGGGATGCTGATCTCGCCTTCAGGCACCTGGCTGACCGGCTGGGGCAGGTTTCCGCGGGTCTCGTCGGTGGTCAGGCTATCGGTGTAGACGGTGCGCATGGTGGCGGCATTGGTGGTCAGGTTGGCCAGACCGGGGGCGCACCCCTCGTAGGCGCACGAGCCGAAGGCCACCAGGGTTTTCGACTTACGGCGCAGCAGGTGGGCCAGCTCCTCGTTCTCGGAGTTGCGAATGGCCCCGTTGAAGAGACACAGGTCAATAAAGCCATCGGGGTAGCCTTCGACATCCTGGTACTTGAAATCGGCCACGCAGGGCCAGAAGACGACATCGAAGGCGGCGTCCACGTCGAGGATCAACTCGCCGACATTGAGCAGCGATATCTCGCAGCCGCCACACGAGGCGGCCCAGTACATCGCGAAGGTAGGCTTCGCCATTGCTACTCTCCTCTACAAACCGGCCGTGTGGCGCTGGAGCGAGGGCTGCGCCCTCCCACACTCTTCACTTCCGGCAGGAGCGCGGGGAACCCCGGGTTCCCCTCCGTTCATCTCAGCCGTCTATGCGGCTGCGTCGCGCAGCGACAGGATGAAGTTTGGAGGGCTGCGCCCTCCCAAACCCTCCTGACGCGGGGAGCTTGCCACACCGACGGGCAGGGGCGCGGGGAAAGGGGGGGTTCCCTCCGTTCACCTCAACCGCCGACCTCCACCTCAAGCGCATGGCGGGCCACGGGCTGCTCGCCGAGCACGCGCTGGCGCCAGCGGAGGGGGCCGAGGGCGCGCAGTTGCTCGGTCATCCGATCGACAGCTTCGGCGAGTTGCTTGCCCTCCGAAGCGGCAGCCCAGACCAGTTGCACCCGTTCCTCCTCCACTCCAAACTGGCGCAGCATCGCCTTGAGCAGGGTAAAGCGCCGCAGGGCCTTGATATTCCCTTCGACGTAGTGGCACTCACCGGGGTGGCAGCCGGCGATCAGCACCCCATCGGCGCCCTCGCGGAGCGCCTTGAGCACGAACTCCGGCTCAACGCGGGCGGTGCACATCACCCGGATCGGGCGCATCGTCGGCGCGTAGTGAACGCGCGCCGTGCCGGCGAGATCGGCAGCCCGGTAGGAGCACCAGTTGCAGAGAAAGCCGACGATGATGGGCTGAAACTCGTTCTCCACGGCAAACCTCCTCTACTGCGGCTCCAGCCAGAGCACCTCGGGCTGGCGCGCGTCCCACAGAATGCCCTCGATCTGGGCCAGCACCTGGTCGCGGGTAAAGTGCGCCCCGCTGATCGCCGCGCTGGGGCAGGCGGCCACGCAGGCGCCGCACCCCTGGCACAGGGCGGTGATTACCTCGGAGACCTTGCGATCCTCGTGGAAGGTAATGGCGTGGTAGGGGCAGAGGTTGTTGCAGATGCGGCAGCCGGAGCAGCTACTGGCATCAATGCTGGCGCGCACCGGCTCCATCTTCATCACGCGCTGGCCGATCATGCCGGCCACCCGCGCCGCCGCCGCCGAACCCTGGGCCACCGACTCGGGAATGGCCTTTGGTCCCTGACAGGCGCCCGCCACCAGAATACCCTCGGTCATCGTCACCACCGGGTCGAGTTTGGCGTGGCGCTCGGTGAACCAGCCGTCGTAGTCGCACCCCAGGCCGAAGAGCGCGGCAACCTGACACGCATCCTTGCGCGACTCCATGCCGGCCATCAGAATGACCATATCCACCGGGATGCGTCGTTGCTTGCCGATCAGCGTATCTTCAACCTGGATGATCAACTGGCCCTCTTCGCCGGGACCACGGGCCGCATCGGTGACCTCGGCCACCCGTCCGCGGATGAAGTGCGTGCCCTCAGCCAGCACGCGATGGTAGAACTCCTCGTAGTGCTTGCCGGAGGCGCGAATATCAATGTAGAAGTTGAACACCTCGGCCTCGGGCACGCGTTCGTGGACCAGGTGGGCGAACTTGAGCGCGGCCATGCAGCAGGCCCGGGAGCAGTACTCATGGTGGTTCTTGTCGCGCGAGCCGACGCAGTGAATAATGCCGACCCGTCTGGGCACGGTCACCCCATCGCGCAGCACCACGCGGCCCGCCGTCGGCCCGGCGGCGTTGACCATGCGCTCGAACTCCATACTGGTAAAGACATTCGCCAGGCGTCCGTAGCCGTACTGAGACACACGGCGGGCGTCGAACTGCTCGTAGCCGGTGGCCAGAATGATGTTCCCGACCTCCAGATCGACGAAGGTATCCTTCTGATTGAAATCGATCGCATCGGTCGGGCAGACGATCTCGCAGGCCCGGCACTTGCCGCGCTGGAAGAACGTGCAGTGCTCGGTATCAATCACCGGGTACTTCGGCACTGCCTGGGGGAAGTTCCGGTAGACCGCCTTGCGGTAGCCCAGGCCGACCTCGAAGTTCTGGTCAATGATCCGCACCGGGCACTTCTCGACGCATGTGCCGCAGCCGGTGCACAGCTCCTCATTGATGAAGCGCGCCTTTTTACGCACGCGCACGGTGAAGTTGCCCACATAGCCGTGGACGGAGAGCACCTCGCTCCAGGTCAGCAAAGTAATGTTGGGATGGTTGGCCACGTCCACCATTTTAGGGGTGAGGATACAGGCGGCGCAGTCGAGGGTGGGAAAGGTCTTATCGAGCTTGGCCATATGGCCGCCGATGGACGAGTCGCGTTCGACCAGGTAGACGTGGTAGCCGGCATTGGCGAGTTCAAGGGCCGCGGTGAGACCGGCGATCCCTCCGCCGACGACGAGGGTGTTGGGATTAATATCCACGTAGAGCGGTTCCAGCGGTTGCTGGCGCACCGCGCGGTCAACGGCGCCCTTCACCTGAGCCTTGGCCTTCTGGGTTGCCGCTTCGCGGTCATCGGTGGCCCAGGAGCCCATCTCGCGGATATTAGCCATCTCGAAGAGATAGGGGTTCAGGCCGGCGCGCTGGCAGGCAGTGCGGAAGGTCTTCTCGTGCATATGCGGCGAGCAGGCGGCCACCACCACACGGTTGAGGCCGAGTTGCTGAATATCCTGCTCGATCAGCTCCTGCCCCAGGCTCGAACACATGAACTTATAATCGCGTGCCACAATGACGTTGGGTTGCTGGCCGGCCCACTCGGCGACCTCTTCAACCGCCACGGTATTGGCGATGTTATGGCCGCAGTGGCAGACATACACCCCAACGCGCTCGCCGTGCTCCGCTCCTGGCGTCGCGTGGTGAGCGTGCCGGGCGCGATCGGGGGTCTCAGCGTTCATAGACTATTCCTCCTCCGGCATCTGCGGAAGCGGCAGGCTCTGGTCGTTGCGGCGCGGCTTCCGTTTAGGGGCGGCCTCGGCTTCAGCCGGCGGAGCGGCGCCGATCCTGGCCAGGGCCGGGCGGGCATCGATAAACTCCTTGCCGATCCCCACCGCGGCGGGCGGCAGGCCAAAGGCCAGCCCCATCAACTGGGTGAAGAAGAGAATGGGGATGCGGTACTCCGTGCCGAACATACTGTTGACACTCTCCTGGAAGGCATCGAGGTTCAACTGGCACATAGGGCAGAGAGTGACGATCATGTCGGCCTGATAGTCGGCAGCGTTCTTGAGCAGGCGGCGGATCAACTCCAGGGCCACATCGCGGCTGATCTGGGTCATGTGCCCGCCGCAACAGTGAGCCTTGAGCGGGAAATCCACCACCGTGGCCCCCAGGGTGCGCATGAGTCGGTCGAGCGAGGTGGGGTACTCGGGGTCATCGAAACGCTCCCGGAAGCCGGGGCGCACCACCAGGCAGCCGTAGTAGGGCGCCACGCGCAGCCCGCGCAGGGGCCGGCGCACCGTCGCCGCCACTCGCTCGTAACCCACGTCGTTGACCATCACATCGAGCAGATGGCGCACCCGCAGGCTGCCGGGTTCGTAGCTCAACCCACCGGCGGCCAGAGCGTTGTTGACATCGCTGGCCAGAGCCGGCGACTCGCTCAGATAGTGATCAACCTTGCTCAGGTTCAGAAAACAGGCGCTGCAGGGCGCCACCAACTGGCCCCTGGCAGCGCCATTGGAGCCATTGGTCTGCCGCGCGGCCAGGGCCAGGTTGCGGCTGACCAGGGCGTAGGCCCGCAGCCGGTTGACGGCGATGAACTCGGTCGCCCCGCAGCAGTTCCAATCATCAACTTCGGCAAACTCAACCCCTAGCTGCGCAGCCACCGCCATCAGCGACGTGTGGTACGCGCCAGCATTGCGCTCCAACGAGCAGCCTGGATAGTAGCCGTAGCGCATAGCTCTCCCCCTGTCATCGGGTCGCGGCAATAGCTACCCTTCCCGCCGCCCTGCGGAGCGGCAGTGGGTGGATGATCCTTATCGATACTGGACGTGGCTCGCAGCGTTGCTCTTTAGACACCCGTTCGGCTTCACCGCGCACCACGGGTATGAACAACGATTCGCCCGGGAGGGCCGCGCCCTCCGCAACCCTCCCCCTGGAGGGGTAGCCCTGGGAATGGGCGGGCTGCGCCCTCCCCGGCGCTCTCGCGCACGGGCCAGTTCACGTGAGTTGAGCAGCGGCGTCAATCTCGCGGGCGCGGTCCAGAATGGCTTTCAACTGATCGATCTGGCGGATCGGCCGGGGACTGAGATCGAGACGTTTGCGTTTGAGCAGGCCCATACCGAGCGGCGCCATCTTCAGCGCGTCGAGGGGGCGGTGGCTGAGGTAGTAGCGCGTGATCAGCCCCAGTTCGAAGCTACGCCCGTAGTTCTCCACGTGATCGACAAAGGTCTGCGCGAAACCCGGGGCCCTGGGCGCGCTGGTCTGGGCGCTGTAGCCGGCCTTGATCGCCATGCGTTTGAGGGTGTACATCACATCGGTGATGCGGATCTCCTGAGGACAGCGTTCCATACAGTAGTAGCACGACACGCAGTACCACGGCGTATTGCTGCGGAGCACGGCATCGCGCATCCCGGCGGCAATCATGGCAAAGAGCGCTCGCGGGGTGTGGTCCATGTCCGGTCCTGATGGGCAGGAGCCGCCACATGTGCCACACTGCAGACATGCCTCAAGGCGGGGATCAACCGGGGCTTCGGCAACAACTTCGCGGAAAAAGTCAGAAGTGCGCGACAGGGATGCGGACGTCGCCATGAATGCCTCCTCACTGAGTATGCCCGATTCGCCCTGGAACCGGAGTTCAAGGCAAACGGCGCCATGCGCCTGTCCGCATCACGGGTTCTGGCCCTCATCCGGGCCACAACTGGTGTCTGGACAGGCTCGTAGAGGCCAACTGCGTGTCGCAGCGCAACGATGAGATAATCTCAACGCTTCGGCGGGCGTAGCACCGAAGATTACTATATGACAAGAAAGGATATGGATTGCAAGGAATATATCATGTTCCGATATGAGTACCGGGGATGGCTTGATAACTTAGCGCGACGTTCTATTAACCATGGACGGGCATGCGGCTGCGCCGCGCACTATGAAAAACGTAGAGGCGCAGCAGTGCTGCGCCTCTAGACACAGATCCTCTCGCCAGAGAGGGGCGTGGGGGGCCTGTGGAGGTGTGGAGATGAAGGCAGGGATACGTTGTACGTTTCACACCTCTCCAGCTCTACACCTCCGCAGAGAGAACCCCGGGTTGCCCTCTGTTCCTATCAGACGCGCCCCGGCGGGCCTGGAACTCGGCTGCCTGGTACATAAAGGCTTCGAGGCGGGTGGTGAGGTTGGTGCCGCCCTGGGCATCGAAGGCAATATCAAGCCAGGGAAGCTGATCAAGATCAACACGCAGCCGCGGCGCAATCGCCGCGGTGATGATTCCCGGCATGCACGAGAAGGGCATGACGTTGATCACCCCGCATACCCCCAGGTGGGCCAGCTCCACCGCTTTCCCTATCGACAGCAGACACTCGTTGCCGAGGTCGGTGGAGTAGTATGGCTCGACATAGCGCATCAGCCGGGGGATAGGGGTCTCGTGGGGATGGTCGAGCAGGTGCGCCACCGGGCGCGCCAGGCGATGTTCGAGCATGCGCTGGTAACGGTCAATGAGGGCCATGCGCGCGCGGGCCAGGGGTTGCCCGCGAACCCGACAGGTGTCGTCGAAGCGCCAGTTGGCATAGTAGAGCCATTCGATGATCGGCGCCAGGTCCACCTCGCCGCCCAGGGCCTCGACCCGGCGCACCAGGTCGAGGTTGCCGTAGCGGTTGTGGCGCAGGTAGATCTCGCCCACGATGCCGATCAGCGGGCGGCGCCGTTGCCGGTCCACCGGCAGCTCTGCGAAGACCCGCGCTGCCTGCTCCATCGCTGCCACCAGCGCTCGCCCGCCGCCGGCCTCGGTGGCCGCCACCACCGCCGCCAGGCAGCGCTCGTAGGCTGCGTCGGCGGCGCCCGGCTCGCGTTCGTAGGGGCGGTAGCTATGGAGCAGTTTCTGTAACAGATCCACCGCTACCGCCCCCTCCCAGATCAGGCGCCGCATCCGCAGCGGGTTCTTGCCCAGTCCCTGGTAAGCGTCGTTGACCGTCGGGCCGGTAATCTCCACCTGTTGCAGGCCCAGCCGGTCGAGGATGTGGCGCAGCAGGGTGACGTACTGCCCGAAGCGGCAGGAGCCGCTACTGGTGACCATGAACAGCACGGCTCGTTCGGGGTCGAAGTCGGGCTGCCGGGTCAGGCGCACCAGATCGCCGCTGACGAAGACGCAGGGGGCGCACTCGCGCCCGCCGCACTGGGCCAGCCCGAGCGCCAGCGTCTCGTCGTTCGACGGCGCCATCACCACCGCCGGCTGCCCGTCGGCGCGAAACGCCGCGGCCAGGATGTGGACATGGTCGCACATCAGCGGGAAGTAGTAGGTCTTCTGCGCTGCTGTTCCACTCATACGCCCTTCCTCATGCGCAGGCTATCGAAAAATGCCTCGCAGCGGGTGATGATACCCGCATCGGCGGTGTGCTCGTCAATCTCCAGCTCCAGAAAGGGTTTGTCGCCCATGATCCGCTTGAAGTAGCCGAGGAGGAACGAATCGGGGCCGCAGCCGAAGTTGGTGATCACGATCGCCTGGAGGCGCGGGTCGTCGCGAATGATCCGCCCAGCGGCGAGGATCTCCTGCCCGCCGCGCCAGTACATGTGGGGGAACTGATCGGACAGGTCTACGTCACGCACCGGCAGGTAGTCGAGGGGAATGGGCACAACGCCGAGCCTGCGGAGCTTGTAGGGCAGGTCCAGGCAAAGACGCGGGTCATGGGTGTTGTACGGATGCCCTACCAGCACGGCCGCCGGGCTATCGGGGGGCAGAGCGGCGAGCGCGGCCCGGCCCCGCTCCTCCAGCGCGGCGTAGAAGGCGCGCTGGGCCGCGCTGCCCGCTGCATCGGCCCGGTCAATCGCCCGCGCCGAGACGCCGAGTTGCCGCGCCAGACGTTGCAGGTCGTGGCGTTTGAAGGCCGGATCGTGGATGCGCAACGCGCCGAGGACAGGCCGCATCTCCCGGCCGTGAAGCGCGAGCTGCGCGGCAACCATGTAGGCCGTCGCGGGGATAAAGGGACAGTAGTTGCTCTCCTGCTGCCCCGGCTGAGGGTCCTCGCGACTGACCACCACCGGTACGAACACGCGGTCTACCTCTTTGTCGAGCAGATCGAGCACGTGGCCGAAGGCCAGCTTCACGGGGAAGCAGGTCTCAGCCGCGGCGTGCTCCAGGGCGCGGCGCACCATGGCCGGGTGGGTCGGGTCGGAGAGCACCACGTCCATACCCAGGTGCGCGAAGAAGGCCCGCCAGTAGGGGAGCATGTCGTACACGATCAGGCTACGGGGCAACCCGATGCGTAGCCGGCCCGGCTGGCGCTCAGGCTCGCGGTAGTCGCCCAGCCACAGGCGCTGCCGCTCGGCAAAGTGATCGGGCAGCCCGGCGGCGCGAGACCGCGCGCGCCCGGCTTCCTCGAAGCGATCGCAGAGCGCGCCGTAGAAGATCGGCGCCTCGCCGCTGATGGTCACCCGGTTGACTTCGCAGAGGTTGGGGCAGGCCTGGCATACGAAGGTGCTGGCCGCGTACTGCCGGTCGGCCAGGTCAAAGCCTCGAAAGCGCGTCGGTGGAGCGGTACCGTTACTCTGGCGGGCCAGCTCCTCCCGAGCCAGCAAGGCCGCCCCGATCGCTCCGGTGACATCGTGGTGTGGCGGCACGGTAATCGTCCGTCCGGTGAGAGCCTCGAAGGCCGCCACTACCGCCGTATTGGCGGCCACCCCGCCCTGAAAGAAGACACGCGCGCCCAGGGGCCGCCCGGCCACGACCCGGTTGAGGTAGTTCTGCGCCACAGCGTAGGCCAGCCCGCCCACCAGGTCGGCCTGGCCAGCCCCCTGCTGCTGGTGGTGCACCAGGTCAGACTCCATGAACACGGTGCAGCGCTCGCCCAGCGCGGCGGGTTGCCCGGCGCTGAAGGCCAGGTGGCTGAACTCCTGGCGCACACTGATGCGTAGCCGGTCGGCCTGCTCTTCGAGAAACGAGCCGGTGCCGGCGGCACAGGCGCTGTTCATGGCGAAATCCACCACCGCCCCCTGCGCCAGGCGGATGTACTTGCTATCCTGCCCGCCGATCTCGAAGATCGTATCCACCGTGGGATCAATCGCCATCGCGGCGCGGGCCTGCGCGGCGATCTCGTTGCGCACCACATCGGCGCCCACAAAATCGGCCGTCAGGTAGCGACCGGACCCGGTCGTGCCGACGCCGCGCACCTCCACCTGGTCGCCCACTTCAAACGCCAGCTCGCGCAGCCCCTGCCGCACCGCCTCCAGCGGCCGCCCGGCGGTCAGCAAGTAGCGCCGGGCCACCACCTGACCAGCGGCGTCTACCAGCACCAGGTTGGTGCTGATCGAGCCGACATCGATCCCCAGGTACACCGGGAGCCGACCGGCAAGCGCGCCAGCGCAACAGAGCGCGGAAGCGGCGTGAGCGGCGACAACCTGGCGCAGGGGCGGCATGGCGCGTCGTGGGGCCGGCGCCTGCAACACCGCCTCGAGACGCTCCAGGTCGGGCAGACTCGTTGTCAGGCCACGTTCGGCATCGTCGCGGGCGATCAGCGCCGCGCCCATCGCCGCCATCACCTCGTGGCGTTCGGGTACGATCAACTCGCCGGGCGCCAGCTCCAGCACCGTCTCGAAAGCCCACACTACGGCCCGATTGTAGGCTACCCCGCCCTGGAAGAGAATGGGCGGCGTGAAACGCTTGCCCCGCGCCACCACACTCTTGAAATTGCGCGCCAGTGCCAGGCAGAGACCGGCCAGAATATCGGGCAACGGGCGACCCTGCTGCTGCAGGTGGATCATATCGGACTTGGCGAACACCGTGCAGCGCCCGGCGATGCGGGCCGGGTTGCTCGATTGCAGAGCCAGCCGCGCAAACTCGCCCTCGATTGCGATACCCAGGCGCTCCGCCTGCTGGTCGAGGAACGAGCCGGTCCCGGCGGCACAGAGCGAGTTCATCGCAAAATCAACCAGGCGCATCTGGTTCGTTGCTGCGTCCCAGTCAAGCACGAGGAACTTACTATCCTGCCCGCCGATCTCGATCACCGAGCGCGCCTCGGGATGCACCGCGCCCACCGCGCGGGTCTGCGTGATCAACTCGTTGACATGGCGACAACCGATCAACCGGGCAATCGCCTCGCCGCCCGAACCGGTCAGACACACCCCGGCAATGGCCGCCGGGTCACACACGGCAGCCAGATCGCGCAAGCAGGCAACCAGGGTAGCGCGGGGCTGGCCATTCGAGCGGCGGTAGCGATGGGTAACGAACGCGCCGGCCTGATCAAGCAGAACGACTTTAACCGTCGTCGAGCCAACATCGATCCCGATGAAACATGCACCCATACACGGTCTTTCAACGATCCGGCCGCAACCGGGATACTCAGCCATCGGCGTGTGCCCCGCGGGGTCAGGAGTCGCCCACGCGAGTTGTTCCGACACCGCCGCGTCATTCCCACCCGGCAGACCGGGGCGGAAGCACACCCGGGTTCATCACCTTTCCACCGGCGTTGGGACCTGGCATCCTGGTAGACCGGGGCACGGGAAACCTGACGTTCCCTCTGCTTACCTCCGCACCTGTTCATATAAGTCAATTTCAGTAAATGAACAACCCGCCTGGAATTGAGAAGCGCGAACTTACGACCCTGTCTTCACGTCAGGCCCCATGCGCAGGGCGCACAACGCCAGAATGAAAATATTATTGTTCTTGGGAGGGCGCAGCCTTCCCAAACCCTCCCCGCTGGCGGGGTGTTTCCTGGGAGGGCTACGCCCTCCCAAACTCTCCCGGTGGGGATGGCTTGCCAACCCGTGGGCGGGAGTAGCGCATCCCAACGCTATAACGCCGGTCGGCGCTCATACGTTCTGTCCGCCCCTGAACCCTGCCAGGGGAGGGGGGCAGAATCTGTCGTTGCAGTACATCAGCGGAGCTGGTGCATCGCAACGCCAACCACATACCCCCCTCTCCCGCTCAGGGAGAGGGGGGCAGGGGGGTGAGGACCAACCAGCGCATCCCAACGCCATACCGCCCGTCGGCGCTCATACGTTCTGTCCGCCCCTGAACCCTGACAGGGGAGGGGGTAGGGGGGTGGGGTATGCGGGACCCGAGGGTTGCGCCCCCAAAATTCTACACTTGAGAGGAGGGGAAGGACTTGAGAGGAGGGGAGCAGGGGGGGTGAGGACCAGCAGCGTATCAGGCGTAGAGGCGCAGCACGGCTGCGCCTCTACCTTTACTGGAAGGGGCCATCTGTTCCCACATCCCCCCTCCGATCAACAAAACCCTGGTGAGACGGATACTACGGCCCGGAGGTGACAGGAGCGGCAGGTTCTCCGATTGGCCATCCGGCGCCGGCACCGGGAACCAGGAGCGCCAGTCCGCTGGCATCGGGTGGAACATCAAACAGGATTGGTACGCTACGCATCCCGCTGCTGGGCGCAAACTCATCCTCGAGGGCCAGATCGCCCCGTTGAGCGCGCTCGTAAAGCGCCAGGTAGGCGCTCGAGGCCCCCGGAACCGGGGGGTACACCCGCCCGGTGGCGTCGCGTACCAGGAACAGATCCGCTGGGAGGCGCCGTGGCTGAGGCTGATTGTTGCTGACGGCAACGACCGCCAGCACGAAGCGGCCCGACGGGCGCAGGTCGCCGATGGCGCCATCGAGGGTGAGGGCATAGTCCGGCCGCAGCAGGGTTACACTCCAGCCGTCGTAATCCACCACGGCGCCGAGGGGTAGCGGTGCGGGCGTAACTGGAACGGTGGGTAGCAACGGGGTTGGTGGCGCGGGGACCGCCGTCGGCACGCCGCCCGTAGGAGCGGATAGCGGCGCTGTGGACTGTAGCGGAGGGGGGGAGGCATCACTGGTCGCGATCGGTGGAGGAGACGCCACCGGAGCCGCTGCGCCCATCGTGCTCGCTGCCCCGGGCGCTGCCGGCTCACCAACGAAAGTGGTTGGCGCGGCGGGGACATTGGCCGGCAGCCGGCCATCGAGGAGCGCGCGCCCGATCACCACGCCCAGGACGACCAGCAACAGCAGGATGATCGCGCTCATGATTGCATTGAGGAGAGGAAACGGGGTTTGCCGGGTCTCTTCCTCTGCCGGCTCCCGCGACGCGACCGCCCCTTCGCTGGCGCGGATAGCGGCAGCCGGCTGCTCTTCGGGCGCAGCGAGCGGCGGCGCTTCCTGAAGCGCCACCGTTGTATACGCACCGGCGCCGGTCCCCGATCGACCGTTATGCTCCTCCAGACGCTGCAAGGCGCTCCAGGCGTGAACGTTCTCCGGATCGAGGGCCAGGACTCGCTCAAGAGCGACGCGCCGCTCCTCCGGTGAGGCGGCGACCGCCGCAAGGCCGAGCCAGGGCCGTGCATCCTGGGGGTACTCGTGGGTCAGGGCGACAAAGAGCGTATGCGCGCCGCCTGCGTTACCACCCCGGGCCAGATCGGTGGCCAGGGCGAGCAGTTTGTCGAGGTCAGGACCGGGAGGGTTGGCCTGGCTCACAAGATGCACCCTCGCATACAGCTACAACGGTCTTCCCCAGAAGGGGTGACTCGTTTAAGGGCGGACAGAACATCCGCGCCAACGTGGCTTGGAGCGCATTGGAACGCTCCCGCGCGCGGCTCTGGTCTCCCAGCTTCGACAGGGTCAGCGCAGGCGCTCCAGCAAAGCTGGAGCGGCCCGCCCCTTCGGGCTGAGCCTCAGGGCGAAGCCTGAGCCTGTCGAAGGGGGCCGCGGGTGAGGACCAACCCGCGCCTCCCCACGCCATCACGCCCGTCGGCGCCCATACGTTCTATCCGCCCCTAAAGGGGAGACTCGGAGGGGCGAAGCCCCTCCGAAACCCCGTGCTGGGGCGGCGCTGCGAAGAAGCTGCGCCAGCACGGGCAGGATTGTGGCGTTCGCGGGCCCCCGCTATCGCCGAAGCGAAGCCTCGTTGCAGGAGCGCCATACGGCGGCGGGCGGGCTGCCACGGCTGGCGCGTGCCGGCAGCGAGCGGGTCGCCGCCAGGACCGCCGCGGGTCTACAGACTCCGCAGCACCAGCCAGCCCTGACCGGGATTACTCCGCGCGAAGAAGACCAGATCGGTGGCATCGGGAGCGACATCGAAGATAATCGCCACGCTCCGCGTCAGCCCGTCAGACGGCAGCGGTTGGGTATGGGCCAGATCGGCGTTCACGCCGGGCACCACGTAGGACTCCGAAACCTCGGGACGCGCCTCCCAGACGCGCCCCTGGGCATCCTTGAGCACAAAGAAGCTCGGGGGCACGGGCTGCGTGGTGCCTGTATTATTCACGACAAACGCCAGCACGACCGCAAAGCGACCGTTCTTCGGGGTATACTGACCGAGATTACCAATGATCGAGGCGGCGAAGGTCGGCTGGTTAAAGTCGTACAGCCACCCCTCGCTCTGCAACGGCGTATTGGCAGGCACAATCGCTGGATTGGCGCCGCTGACATCAGCCGGCGGGGTGGCTGTCGGAGCGGGAGCGGTTGCCTCGGGAGAAGGTTGGCCTTCGGTGGTGGGCGCAGGCACGACACCAGGCTGGCCTTCCGCCCCCGGTGTGGTCTCCGCCCCTGGCGTGGTTTCCACGCCCGGCGTGGCCTCTCCTCCCGGTGTGGCAGGAGCGCCGGGAGACGCCTCAACCCCCGGGGTGGCCTGGCCAACGCCGCCGGGGAAGGCGCCGGTAGTAGGCGCCAGGCCAGCCTGTGCCGTCTGTGCCGCAGCCGTCTGTGCATTGCCTGTCCCGGCCACCTGAGCGCCGCCAAAGAGATCGGGGAACAGAAAAGCGATCAGTAACCCGATCAGTCCAAGACCGACCAGGAAGATCAACAGGGCCAGCAGCGGGCTGATCCCGCGTCGTGCGGGCTCAAGCTCGTCTTCCTCCGCATAGCGGGCCGACCGTCGAGCGGGACGGCCGGGCGCTTGCCGGGCGCCGGTGGCTGCGGCCGCCCCGGCTGCGCCTACTGTCGCAGCGGCGCGCTCCTCGGCCACCGGCGCACCCTCAGCGCGTCGCACCGGGCCGGAGGTGTCGGCGGCGATAGCTTCCGAGAGACTATCCAGCTCGGCGAAGGCATCATCATCATACTCGTGCGTGCTCGCCGCCGCCACGGCCCCCGCGGCCGCAGTGGTCGTCTCTTCTACTGCCGGGGTGGGGGCCGGCTCGGCCGGGGCAGGGGGGGCCGGAGCCACGCCCAGCGCCCTCAGCCCCTTGATGGCCATTTCGTTGTCCGGATCCAGTTCCAGAACCCGCTCCAGCGCAGCCTGGCGCTCTTCGCGGTTCTCGGCGACGCCGGCCAGCCACAGCCAGCCCTGGACATTGGTGGGCTCCTGGCGGGTCAGCAGGCGAAAGAGTTGACGCGCTTCCTCTTTCTTGTTGTCACGCGCGGCTTCGATGCCAAGTTGCAGGATGCTGTCTGGCTCCGCCATGCCCGATCCTTCCTGTTATAGATTAAGGTTTACCCCTGGTTAGCCTGCTGGAGGGGCGTGGAGGATCATGCCTTTCCCACACCCGTGTTCTGCCCGCAACGGGCGCCCGCCCTCACAATGGCCAGAGTCGGTCATGTGGAACGGGAAAGCTCGTGGGAGGCCACAGTCGTAACGCCCGACTCACAGCACGCTTACGCCCGCGTGGGCGGTGTGGAAGACACCGCAGGCACTGTGTCGCCTTGTCGCGGCGCGCCAGGCGGTGAATCGCCCGGAAAGACCGGCCCCCTGTCGCGGCTATTCTAACATATGTACTGGCAAGGGTCAACAACCGATGCGGATAATGTCGCGCTATTACGGCTTGCATGCCCTGTAGATCGTCAAAAAGTGCAAAGAGTTTTCAGTACTACGGGGCCTCGGAAGCTGCCGCGCCGCTGCGCTGCTCGTCGTTTCGCCGAGCGGCGCGCCGGCCCGGCAACCCGCAGACGCGCCGCCAGTTGTTCACCGTGCCCACACTTACGCCGAGTCGCTCCGCAATGACCCGCAACGAGAGCCGCTCTTCCAGGTAGAGGTGGATGAAGGCAGCATACGGTATCTCCCGCCGCTCAAAGCGCCCTGAACGGGTCGTGACGCCACACTCGCGCAGCCGTCGCCCGATCGTCGGCGCGCTGCACCCCAGTTGCCGCGCCAGCGCCACCATGCTCAATCCCTCCTCCAGGTACAGCCGCTGGAGTTCATCGCACGAGATGGGTAGCTGCTTCTTCATAACCGGCGCCTCGCCTTCTTGTGACTGTGACGATGTGCTTCGGACCTGGTGCGAACCTGGGCGCAGCCGGGTGTTCCCCCGCCCCGGCGCGTGGGAGGGCTTTGCTCCGCTCCTTGATATACACGTAAACGGATATTTCAATTGGAAGAAAGAGCACGTCGGTAGACGTGCTCCCCGAGGTGAAAACAGCCCGCGCGCGGGAGGGTTTGGGCGTAGAGGCGCGGCGCCGCCGCGCCTCTACGCCCTCCCAAGAACACATATTTTCATTCCGGCGTTGTGCGGCGCAGCCGCATGGACGGCTGAGGTGAAAACAGCCCGCGCGCGGGAGGGTTTGGGAGGGCTATGCCCTCCCAAGAAAAAACCTGTCTTCATCTTGTCAGAGTATGAGGAAACCGGGTTTCCCCACGCCCCTCCCTGAAGGAGGGGCTGCGCCTCCCCAGGAGAATCGCCTCTCCTTTCGGATATGAACATCGGGGAAACCGGGTTTCCCCATGCCCCTCCCTGAAGGAAGGGCTACGCCCTCCCGGGAGAATTTCCTTCCGGATATGAACATCGGGGAAACCGGGTTTCCCCATACCCCTGCCTATGGGGCGCCAGCCGCTCCCAACAGCGGTTGGGAAATGGGGAAAC
>OGCL01000609.1_pt1 | contig 36781 bp, 23 predicted proteins | sample 1570041 | NCBI WGS metagenome assembly OGCL01 (sample SAMN06266162, study PRJEB24511) | hot springs metagenome | isolation source: Hot spring water | place: South Africa: Limpopo | collected 2015-06-22 | reverse complement strand
CGATGGACTACCTCAAGGCCCTCAAGATCAAGCGGATCGCCTGAGCCGATGGCCGAGCCCCTCGTCATCGTCGGGAAGGGCATGGCCGCGACGCGGCTGGTCGAGGAACTGGGCCGGCGCGCGCTCGGCCGCCATGCCATCGCGGTAATCGGGGAGGAGCCGCGGCTGGCCTATAACCGCGTCCTGCTCTCACCGCTGCTGGCCGGTGAGATCACCGAGAGCGAGATCGAGCTGAAGCCTGCCGCCTGGTGGCAAGCGCGTGGCGTTTCGACGTTCTACGGACGCAGCGTCACCGCCATCGACCGCGCCGCCAAAACCGTGACCCTCGTGGACGGCGCAACGCTGCCCTATGCCCAGCTCGTCCTGGCCACCGGCTCGAAGCCGCTGAGACCGCATCTACCGGGCATCGACCTGCCGGGCGTGATGACCTTCCGCGACATGGCCGATGTGCGGACCCTGCGCGAGGCAGCCCGCCACGGCGCGCGCATCGTCGTCATCGGCGGCGGCCTGCTCGGCATCGAGGCGGCCTATGGGCTGTCGCGCAGCGGCGCGCGGGTGACGCTGCTGCATCTGGTCGACCGGCTGATGGAGCGCCAGCTCGACGCCGAGGGGGCCGCCCTGCTGGCCGAGGCCGTGGCGTTGCGCGGCATCGATCTGAAACTGGGCGCAGCCACGCGAGCCTTCCTCGGGCGCGACCATGTCGATGCTGTCGAACTCCAGGACGGCACCGTGCTGCCGGCAGATCTCGTTGTCATCGCCATCGGGGTCAGGCCGAATGTGGAGCTCGCACGGGCGGCCGGGCTCGGCGTCGACCGGGGCATTCTCGTGGACGACGCGATGACGACCTCTGACCCCGCCATCTTCGCCATCGGCGAATGCGCCCAGCATGACGGCCGTGTCTACGGGCTGGTCGAGCCGGCCTATGAACAGGCCCGGGTGCTGGCGCGGCGTCTTGCGGGCGAGCCGGCAAGCTATCGCGGCTCGCTGCTGGCCACCAATCTCAAGGTCAGCGGCATCGGCGTCTTCTCGGCCGGGGCGTTCGAAGCGCACGAGGGCGCGCAGACCATCGTGCTGCGCGACCGCGCGACTGGCCTCTACCGGAAGTTCGTCATCCGCGACGACCGGCTCATCGGCTGCGTCCTCGTCGGGGACACGCAGGGCGCGCTGTTCTACCTCCGGCTGATCCGCTCGGGGCAGGACATTTCGGCGATCCGCAGCGAACTGCCCTTCGGCGAGCCCTACTGCCTGGCGGAGGCGGCCTGAGATGCGCCGCGACGTCGATCAGCCCGGGCCGCCCATGCCCCCCGCAGCCATCCGCACGACCTGCCCCTATTGCGGTGTCGGTTGCGGCGTCCTGGCGACGCCGGATGGGCGCGGCGGCGCGGCGATCGCGGGCGATCCGTCCCATCCGGCCAATCTCGGCCGGCTCTGCTCCAAGGGGGCGGCGCTGGGCGAAACGCTCGGTCTCGGCTCGCGCGTGCTGCACCCGCTGCGCCGCACGGCATCCGGCGGCTATGAGCGCGTGGACTGGGAGGTGGCGCTGGATGCGGTCGCCGATGGGCTGAAGGGCGTCATCGCCACGCACGGGCCGGATGCGGTCGCCTTCTATCTTTCGGGCCAGTTCCTGACCGAGGACTACTACGTCGCCAACAAGCTGATGAAGGGCTTCATCGGCTCAGCCCATGTCGACACGAACTCGCGGCTCTGCATGGCCTCCACCGTGGCCGGCCAGCGCCGCGTCTTCGGCTCCGACACGGTGCCCGGGAGCTATGGGGATCTCGACTCCGCCGATCTGATCGTTCTCGTCGGATCGAATGCGGCCTGGTGCCATCCGGTGCTGTTCCAGCGCATGCAACGGAACCGGGCAGAGCGCGGGGCCCGCATTGTCGTCATCGACCCGCGTGTCACGGCGACCGCGGACGGCGCCGACATGGTGCTCGCGATCAAGCCGGGCTCGGATGCGGTGCTGTTTGCCGGCCTGCTGGTGCAGCTGGCCGCGAACGGGCTGACGGCCCCCCGCTATCTCGCCGACCATGTCTCGGGCTACGAGGCAGCGCTGGAGAATGCGCGCCAGATCGCGCCGAACATCGCCTTCGTCGCCAGCCGAACCGGGCTGACACCGGCCGTCGTGGCCAGCTTTTACGAACTCTGGAGCGAAACGCCCGCGGTCGTCACCGCCTGGAGCCAGGGCGTCAACCAGTCGGCTCAGGGCACCGATAAGGTAGCGGCGATCCTGCACTGCCATCTGGCGACGGGCCGCATTGGCAAGCCGGGCTGCGGCCCCTTCTCGCTGACCGGCCAGCCCAACGCCATGGGCGGGCGCGAGGTCGGCGGGCTCGCCAATATGCTGGCGGCTCATATGGGCTATGCCCCGGCCGAGATCGACCGCGTCCGGCGCTTCTGGAAGGCGCCCCGGATGGCGCAGGCCGAGGGCTTGAAGGCCGTCGCGATGATGGAGGCAGTCGAGGCCGGGCGTATCCGCGCGCTCTGGGTGATGGCAACCAATCCGGCGGTCTCGCTGCCGCGGGCCGACCGGGTGCGAGCGGCGCTCGGCGGCCTCGACCTCTTCATCGTCTCGGAGAACGTGCTCTCGAACGACACGCTCTCGGCCAAGCCGCATTTCATCCTGCCGGCGGCGGCCTGGGGCGAGAAGGACGGCACCGTCACCAATTCGGAGCGCCGCATCTCGCGCCAGCGCGCCTTCCTGCCGCTGCCCGGCGAGGGCAGGCCGGACTGGTGGATCCTGTGCGAGATCGCCCGGCGCCTCGGCTTCGGCGATGCCTTCGCCTATGCCGGACCCGAGGACATCTACGCCGAGCATGCCGCGCTCTCGGCCTTCGAGAATGACGGCTCACGCGATTTCGACATCGGCGCCCACGCCGGCTTATCGAAGCGCGACTACGACGCGCTGGAGCCCGTGCAATGGCCGGTGCCGGTCGCCCGGTCGCTCGGCACGTCGCGCCTCTTCGCGCAGGGCGGGTTCTTCACCGCCGATGGCCGCGCCCGGATGGGGCCACTGGCCGTCCCCGCGCTCGCTAACGCTACGAGCGACGCCTTCCCCATGCTGCTGAACACCGGCCGCGTCCGCGATCACTGGCACACGATGACGCGCAGCGGCCTCAGCCCACGCCTCGGCGCCCATATCGCCGAGCCGACGGTCCAGGTGAATCCGGCGGATGCGGCGCGCTTTGGCCTGTCGGACGGTGGCTTCGCCCGCATCGGCAACGCCTTCGGCGCCGTCGTGCTCAAGGTCGCGCTCGACCCCGGCGTCCAGCCGGGCTCGCTGTTCGCGCCGATCCACTGGTCCGCCGAGACGGCCTCCCAGTCCCGCATCGGCGCCGCCGTCCAGGCGGACTGCGACCCCTTCTCCGGCCAGCCCGAAATGAAGGCGACGCCGTCTTCGATCGCGCCTGTCGCCTACGCATCGCAGGGCTTCGTGCTCTCGCGTGACGGGTTTGCCCTGCCGGAGGGAAGCTGGTGGGCGAAGCTGGCCGTCGCGGGCGGGCAAGGCCAGCTGTTAGCAACCGATTCCGGACCGGCCGAGCTGATGGGCGCGATCCGCAGTGCCTTCGGCGAGGACGGCCTGACCGAGATGGTCGATCTCGATGGCGGTACTTATCGCTGCGCCGTCCTTCGCGAGGGCCGGCTGGTCGCGGCACTGTTTCTCTCCCCCTTCGGCCGCCTGCCGCTCTGGGACACCGTGAAGCGCGCCTTTGCCGATCCCGCGGCTGTTCCAGACAACCGGCTGGCTTTGCTGGCCGGCCGCAGCCTCGACGGCGCCGCCGATCCCGGCCCTACCGTCTGCGCCTGTTTCGGCGTCGGGCTGAGCGCGATCCGGGCCGCCTTCGCGGGCGGCGCGACAAGCCCCGAAGAGATCGGCCAGCAGCTCAAGGCCGGGACCAATTGCGGGTCCTGCCTCCCCGAAATCCGCCGCATCGGCGCGCAGGCGCGCGCCACGGTCGCGGCATGAAACCCCTGCGATGCGACAGCCAGAGGAGAATCTGATGGGTCGAGCCGTCCTGAAGGAAGTGGAGACGGGCGCGACGGTGGTCGCGCTCCCTGGCGCCAAGCCCGGCGTGGTGCCGCTGCCGGCGCCCGCGCGCAAGCCGCTGTCGTCGAGGCTTTTGCCCTGGCTCAGGGCGATCCTGGTCAATGTGCTGCCGCCGCTGGTGACCGTCGCGCTGATCGCGCTGTTCTGGCAGATCGCCGCGTCGGGCCCGCAATCCTCGCTGCCGCCGCCGACCAAGATCTGGGAGGAGGCCAAGGATCTGATCGTCGAGCCGTTCTACTGGGCGGGCTCGCAGGATATTGGCCTCGGTTGGCGTATCCTGGTCTCGCTCCAGCGCGTCGCCATCGGCTTCAGCCTCGCGGCGATCGTCGGCGTGCTGCTGGGTGCGCTCGTCGGCCAGTCGGTCTGGGCGATGCGGGGGCTCGACCCGATTTTCCAGGTGCTGCGGACCGTGCCGCCGCTGGCCTGGCTGCCGCTGTCGCTCGCGGCGTTCCGCGATAGCCAGCCCTCGGCGATCTTCGTGATCTTCATCACGGCGATCTGGCCGGTGATCATCAACACCGCGGTCGGCATCCGCAACATCCCGCAGGATTATCGCAACGTCGCGCAGGTGCTGCGGCTGAACCAGGTCGAGTTCTTCTTCAAGATCATGGTGCCCTCGGCGGCACCCTACATCTTCACGGGCCTTCGGATCGGCGTCGGCCTTTCCTGGCTCGCCATCGTCGCGGCGGAAATGCTCACCGGCGGCGTCGGCATCGGCTTCTTCATCTGGGATGCGTGGAACTCCTCGCGCCTCTCCGACATCATCGTGGCGCTCGTCTATATCGGCGTGGTCGGCTTCCTGCTCGACCGCCTGGTCGCCTTCGTCGGCGCGATCGTCACCCGCGGCACGATCGTGAACTGAAAGGGATCGACGATGAGCTATCTCAAGATCGACCATGTCGACAAACGCTTCCAGCGCGGCGCCGCCACCACCGAGGTGCTGAAGGACATCAGCCTCGAGATCGAGAAGGGCGAGTACATCTCGGTCATCGGCCATTCCGGCTGCGGCAAGTCGACCCTGCTGAATATCATCGCCGGCCTCACCCCGGTCAGTGCCGGCGCCGTGCTGCTGGAGAACCGGGAGGTCCGCGATCCCGGCCCGGAGCGCGCCGTGGTGTTCCAGAACCACTCGCTGCTGCCCTGGCTGACGGTCTACGACAATGTCGCGCTCGCGGTGAACAAGGTCTTCGGCGGTCGCAAGTCCAAGGCCGAGCGGCATGACTGGATCATGCACAATCTCGACCTCGTCCAGATGGGGCATGCGAAGGACAAGCGCCCGGCCGAGATTTCGGGCGGCATGAAGCAGCGCGTCGGTATCGCCCGCGGCCTCGCCATGGAGCCGAAGATCCTGCTGCTGGACGAGCCTTTTGGCGCGCTCGACGCGCTAACCCGCGCGCATCTGCAGGATTCGATCATGCAGATCCACGCCACGCTCGGGAACACGATGATCATGATCACCCATGACGTCGACGAGGCGGTGCTGCTCTCGGACCGGATCGTGATGATGACCAACGGCCCCTCCGCCCGCATCGGCGAGGTGCTCGACGTCCGGCTCGCCCGCCCGCGCAAGCGGCTCGATCTGGTCTCCGACCGCACCTACATCGCCGCCCGCGAGGCCGTGCTGAAGTTTCTTTACGAGCGCCACCGCTTCGTCGAGGCGGCGTGAGCCCTTGATGCCACCCTCCGCGTCATCCCGGACGCATCAAAGCGGAGCTTCGGGATTCATGATTGAGCGCCGTCGAGCCCTCCGATGGATCCCGGGGCAAGCCCGGAATGACGGTTCACGTTGGGGAGACGGGTTCACCCCACGACCCGGAAAAGCAGAGCCATGAGCGACGACTTTACCCCCGAACAGAAGCGCTATCTCGAAGGCTTCATGTCCGGCATGCAGTCCGCCCGCACGGCGCGGGGGCTGGGCCCGCTCGGCGGTGGGGCGACGCAGGCGGCCGCGCCGTCAGGCCCCGATCGCGAGCATCTGGAGGCGCAGGCCCGGCAGGTCGCGGCCGGCGGCAAGCTCGCGGAGCAGGAGAAATGGAAGGCGGCCGAGCATCCCTTCGATGCCTATGCACGCTTCAAGCAGCAGGCGGGGGCCGGTACCTATCCCAAGCCGGACGACAATTTCCGCTGGCGCTATCACGGGCTGTTCTATGTGGCGCCTGCCCAGAACAGCTATATGTGCCGCCTGCGCATCCCCAACGGCATCCTGACCTCTTGGCAGTTCGAGGGCGTCGCCGATCTCGCCGAGCGCCTGGGCGGCGGCTACAGCCATGTCACCACCCGCGCCAATCTTCAAGTCCGCGAGATCACGGCCGAGAACGGGCCGGCCTTCCTGGAAGGGCTCGTCGATCTCGGCCTGACCGCCAAGGGCTCCGGCGCCGACAACATCCGCAACGTCACCGGCTCGGCCACTGCCGGCATCGACCCGCTCGAACTGCTCGATACGCGCCCCCATGCCCGGGCCTGGCACCACCACATCCTCAACGACCGCTCGCTCTACGGCCTGCCGCGCAAGTTCAACGTCGCCTTCGACGGCGCCGGCTCGATCGCGACGCTGGAGGACACTAACGACATCGGCTTCCAGGCGATCGAGGTTCTGGAGGGCGCGAGCTTCGAGGGGCAGCCCGTGGCGCCCGGCATCTGGTATCGGCTGGCGCTCGGCGGCATCACCGGCCACAGGGATCTGGCGCGCGACACCGGCGTCGTCGTCGCGCCCGCGGATGCGATCGCCGTGTCGGACGCGATCCTGCGCGTCTTCATCGCCAACGGCGACCGCACCGACCGCAATCGCTCGCGGCTGAAATATGTCCTCGACGCCTGGGGCTTCGAGCGCTTCCTCGCCGCCGTCGAGGAGAGGCTGGGCCGGCGCCTGATCCGGGTCGAGACCGCCTTCGTGGCGCCGCGGCCCGTCTATGACCGTCTCGCCCATATCGGCGTCCACCGCCAGCGCCAGCCTGGCCTCAACTGGGTCGGCGTGGCGCTGCCCGTCGGCAAGCTCACTGTCGCGCAGATGCGGGTCATCGCGGCGCTCGCGCGCGAATGCGGCGATGGCGACATTCGCCTGACCGTCTGGCAGAACCTGCTGATCTCCGGCGTGCCGGACGCAAAGGTCGAGGATGTGCTGGCCCATCTCCAGGCGGCGGGGCTCTCGGCCGAGACGTCGATCCTGCGCGCCGGGCTGATCGCCTGCACCGGCGCGACAGGGTGCAAATTCGCCGGCGCCTACACCAAGGAGGATGCGCTCGCGATCGCGGCGCATTGCGAGCCGCGGATCACGCTCGACCAGCCGGTGAACATCCACCTTACCGGCTGCCACAACTCCTGCGCCCAGCACTATATCGGCGATCTCGGCTTGATCGGCGCCAAGGTCCCGGTCGGCGACGAGGGCGACACGGTGCCGGGCTACCACGTCTTCGTCGGTGGCGGCTTCGGTGTCGAGGGTGGCATCGGCCGGGAATTCCGCACGAATGTAAAGGCGGAGGAGGCGCCGGCTCTTGTCGAGGCGATCCTGCGCACCTGGCAGCTCCATCGCGCCGCGCCAGACGAGAGCTTCGTCGCCTTCGCCCGCCGCCATGAGATCGCCGCGCTGCAGGCGCTCGTCACGCAGACGGGGGATGCTGCATGACCGTCCAGACTACCAGTCCCATCGTCCAGGTCCTGCCGGAGACCGCGCCGTTCAGCGAGGAACAGCGCTCCTGGCTCAACGGCTTCTTTGCGGGGCTACTCTCGCTCGACAATGTCGGCGTCACCGCGCTGTCGCCGGCGCAGAACGCCGCCGTGATGGGCCAGGCCGAAGATGACGGCGCGCCCTGGCATGATCCTTCGATGGCGCTGCCCGAGCGGATGCAGCTCGCGCAGGGCAAACCCCTGCCGCGCCGGCTCTTCGCCGCCATGGCCCAGCAGGATTGCGGCCAGTGCGGCTATCTCTGCGAGACCTATTCGGCGGCTATCGCCTCCGGCGCCGAGGCAAGGCTCAATCTCTGCGCGCCCGGCGGCAAGGACACGCTTCGCCAGGTCAAGGCGCTGATGGAGGAGGGAGGAGCACCCGCTCCTGAAGCCGCAGAGCCCTCCGCGCCCGCGACGCTCGGCCCGCTTGGCCGCTGCCGCGAGAACCCGGCACACGCCACCTTCCTCTCCCGCCGCAAGCTCAATGGCGAGGGCTCGCAGAAGGAGACCTGGCATGTCGAGTTCGACCTTTCGGGCTGCGGGCTCGATTATGTGGTGGGGGACGCCTTCGGCGTCATCGCTCAGAACGATCCGCGCTTGGCCGACGCCGTCATCGCGTTGCTCGGCGCGCGGCCCGATGCCGATGTCAACGGCGTCCCGTTGCGAGAGGCGCTGATCGCTCAGCGCGCGCTCGGCCCCGCGCCCGACGCGCTGTTCCAGCTGATTTCCTATGTCACCGGCGGCGAGACGCGGGCCAAGGCGAGGCGGCTGGCTGCGGGCGAGGATCCCGATGGCGATCTCGACCGGCTCGACGTGCTCGGCACGCTGCACAAATTCGCGCAGGCGCGGCTCTCGCCGGAGGCCTTCGTCGAGGCGCTCGATCCCCTCCAGCCACGGCTCTATTCGATCTCGTCCTCCCACAACGCCACGCCGGGCCGCGTCTCGCTGACGGTCGACGCCGTGCGCTACCGCATCGGCACCCGCCCGCGCTGGGGCGTCGCCTCGACCTTCCTCGCCGAACGCGTCGCGCCCGGCGAGGCGGTGCCGGTCTATGTCCAGCGCGCGCATGGCTTCGGCCTGCCGGAGAAGCCGGACACGCCGATCATCATGTGCGGGCCTGGAACCGGCATCGCGCCCTTCCGCGCCTTCCTGCACGACCGGCGGGCGACGAAGGCGCCGGGCCGCAACTGGCTGTTCTTCGGCCATCAGCGCCGCGCCAGCGATTTCTTCTACGAGGACGAGCTGACCGCGATGAAGGAAGAGGGCCTGCTGACCAACCTCACCCTCGCCTGGTCGCGCGACGGCCACGAAAAGATCTACGTCCAGGACCGCATGCGCGAGCGCGGCGCGGAGCTCTTCGCCTGGCTGGAACAGGGCGCCCATTTCTATGTCTGTGGCGACGCCAAGCGCATGGCCAAGGATGTCGAGCTGGCGTTGGTCGACATCGTCGCCGCCCATGGCGGGCGCTCCGCGGAGGCGGCCCAGGCCTATCTCGCCGGGCTGAAGAAATCCGGCCGCTATCAGGCCGACGTGTACTGATGCAGCACGGAGAGGACCTTATGAGCGCGGCGGGAACGGATTGCCTGACAGAGCCCGTCGGAAACCACGCTTGGGCCAGTGCTCCGGACGGTCCGCTGATCGTGGATAAGCTGGCGAAGTGAACCGCCCCTAGATTCCTTGACGCCTTTTTCCCTAAATTTCAGGCAAGGAGGCCCCGATGGGCAAAGCGAACTTCACCGAGGACTTCAAGCGCGACGCGGTCCTTCAGGTCACTGAGCGAGGCTACCCGGTTGCCGAGGTCGCCGCTCGCCTGGGGATCAGCAAGTACTCGCTTTATGAGTGGAAGAAGCGATACGCAAAGCCGGCTGCGGCACCTCGCGATGACGATCAGGCCGCCGAGGTCCGCCGCCTGAAGCGCGAGTTGCAGCGGGTCACCGAGGAGCGCGATATCCTAAAAAAAGCGGCCGCGTACTTCGCCAAGGATGCAAGGTGAGGTACGCGTTCATCGCCGAGCATCGTCCGGTGTTTTCGATCCGCGCCATGTGCCGTTGCCTGTCGGTGCAGCCCAGCGGCTTCTATGCCTGGCTGAAGGATCCGCTCAGCCGGCGAGCGCGGGAAGACGAGAGGCAGACCAAACTCATCCGTGCGGCCTGGCGGGACAGCGGGAAGGTGTACGGCTACCGAAAGCTCCACGACGACCTCGCGGACATGGGCGAGAGCTGCTGTCCGAACCGCATCGCGCGCCTATCGCGGCTCGCCGGCATCCGGGCGCAGATCGGCTACAAGCGTCGTCCCGGCCAATATGGCGGCAAGCCGTCCCTTGCCGTCGACAACACGCTCGATCGCCGGTTCGATGCCGCGGCGCCAGACAAGGCCTGGGTGACCGACATCACCTACATCCGCAGCCACGAGGGCTTCGCCTACCTGGCGGTCGTGCTTGACCTCTTCTCGCGCCGCGTCGTCGGATGGTCGATGCAGCCCCGGCAGACGACCAATGTCGTCCTGCAAGCTCTGCTCGCCGCCATCTGGCGGCGCAAACCGAAGGGCCGCGTGCTGGTGCATTCGGATCAGGGCAGCCAGTTTACAAGCCTGGAGTGGGCCTCGTTCCTGAAGCACCACGACATGGAGCCATCCATGAGCCGGCGGGGCAACTGCCACGACAACGCCGTGGCCGAGAGCTTCTTCAACCTGCTCAAGCGCGAGCGGATCAGGCGCAAGGTCTACCGAACGCGGGATGAGGCGCGGGCCGACGTGTTTGACTACATCGAGATGTTCTACAACCCGACCCGCAAGCATGCACGAAACGGGATGCTGTCGCCCGTCGAGTTCGAACGGCAGCACAACGCGCGAGCCGAGGGCGTCTAGAAAACTCGGGGCGGTTCAAAGCTCCCGATATTCCTCAATCTGGAAGGAAAGCGCGCTGTCGTTGTTGGAAGCGGAAATGGTGCTGTTTGGAAGGCGCGGTTGCTCGCCGCGGCTGGAGCCGAGGTCGCCATCTTTGCCACCTCGCCCAGTGATGGCATGGAGGCCATGGTCGACCTTCCCGGCAGCCGGATCACGCTTCATCGCCGCGCGTGGTGCGCAACAGATTTTGTGAATGTTTCTGTCGCCCTCCTTGAGCCGTCCGGTGAGCCGACAGAAATCGCAAATTTCTGCATTAAGGCCCGGTCCGTGGGTGCGTTGGTCAATGTCATCGATACCCCCGAAGCCTGCGATTTCCAGTTCGGGACAATCGTCAACAGGTCTCCAGTGATCATCGGGATTTCGACGGATGGTGCCTCTCCAATCCTTGGTCAGGCTCTGCGGCGGCGGATCGAAGCCATACTTCCTCGCGAGATCGGATCTTGGGCCCGAGCCGCCCTGCGATTTCGCGCACGCCTGGCCCAGAGGCTCCCAGGCCGTATCGAACGCCGGGCATTTTGGGAGCGGTTTGTCGATCTCGTTTTCGCGGATGCAGGAAAAGCAGGATCATTGAGCCAACTGGAGACAATCGCGAACGAAGTTCATGCGGAAAGCCAGTCGAAACAGCGTGATCCCGCCTCATCGGTTTGTGTCTTATCAGTAGACCCAGATGATCAAGGCGAATTGACCTTGTCGGCGGTCCGCATCATGCAAGCGGCAGACGTAATTGTTCACCATAGGTCGATCGCTGCGTCTGTGCTGGAACTTGGGCGTCGCGAAGCCCAACGCATCGCCGTCCATGATGAGGCAGAAGCCGATCGACTGCTCAGGCAGCTGGCGTCTGAAGCGCCTCTACGGATCGTTCGCATGCGCTCCACCAAAAGCAGCTCCTCGGCTCCGCAGCCCGGAACTGGCGACCGCCAACCCACCTTCTCGCTTAGTTGATGCGGCCCAGACGGTTCGGTTCGGCTCAAGTGCGCACCGAACCTGCGCCCTCTCGACGGCGAGCGTGACTGGTGTTCTGGCTGTCTTTGGACGAATGCCCATTCTCGGCTGGCAGGATCTTCGACTTGTCGGGACGGAGAGCGTCGCCGGCCGCTTGCATCGCCACGAAAACAACTGGATCTGAGACGCGTCCACGCTATATTCAGAAGGCTCTGCAATTCACATTCGCCTTTCACACAGCAACCCCCGCGGAACTCAAAAAATCCTTTATAAATCAGTACTTAGGTAGCTCTACTGGAGGCTCGAGTCCTCTCCTGGGCACCACTCTTTTTCCTCAGCAGGAAAAGAGCTTTGGTTTTGTAAGAGCTTATCGGTTGTCCGCTTTCGCGAAGCGGTTTCACCACATGGCCCTTGCGAGCCCCATCCCTTCGCTACCAAGTCGGGATGCTACGACCTCAACGTTCGGGTTCCGAACGAGATCGAGGAGGTCGCGCACGGTCGTGCCGTGACCCTGCCGGTCGACGACGAAGCGGTCTCTGTGGCCGTCTCCGGCTAGGTCCATGTCGCGCTGCGCACCAAGAGCGCCCGCGAGGCTAGGGACCGGTTTCAGATCGCGTTCCATCGCCTCGGCGGCTACCGGAAAACCCGGTCTCTCTCCCCGCACGGGCAGGGTCCGGTCACCTACGACACGCCGGCAAGGCGGCTTATCGTCTCGTGCTTGTCGGCGAGAAGACGCTCGATCCGATTGGCAAACAGGGAGAGAATCAGGTCGTCATAGGTCATGCCCTGCTGCCCCAGACCGATGCTGACGAGACTGGTCACGCCCGGCGCAGGCGCCTTCAGATCGGGCTTGGGGTTGGCTTCGAGCACAAACATGTTGCCATCCTGATCGGCACGAATGTCGAGTCGGATGAGCGTTTCGAGGCCGAATTGGGCGAAGACGGCGCGCGCGATCTGGGCGAGCTGCGTCCATGCGGCGCGATCCAATACGGGGTCGAGCAGCCGGGCCCGTTCTTCGCTGATGGGCTTCACATCCATCGAGGTGAAGATCGGCTCGCCTGGTACGAATCGCCGTTCCAGTGCCGAGAAGACGAGAGGCTCCTCTGCCTTGGTCAGAACGCCCCCGCGCGCCACGACGGGGCCGCAGATGGCGACGCAGTATTCCGCGCCTCCAAGATAGCGCTCGATCAGCACAGGCGCCCTCGTGACAGCCGTGACGCTCGCGATCGCGTCGCGCAGCTGCAGGATGCTGTCGACGAAGGTGACATGGAGCGAGGCCCGCCCCGATACCGGCTTCACGATGAAGGGGCCGCGATAGGCGCCGAAGATCCGCTGAAAGCCGGCATCCTGCGTCGGGCAGAACGGATTGGGCGAGGGGCGCACCAGCAACGACGGCGCCGTTGGAATGCCTGCCGCGACGAGTTGCTGTTTGAAAACGTGCTTGTTGTCGAGGATTCCGGCGAGCAGCGGCTCGTGCCCGACATAGGGCAGGCCGAGCATCTCGAACATCGCCGGCGTATGCGTGATGGCCGAGGCCCCCTGCACCCCGGCCGTGTTCAGCCAGGCCATATGGGTGCCGCTGTCGCGCAACCGCGCCGGCAGTCGCATGTCGTCTGGCATCACCTCGATGGGCTGGCGGCAGCCGAGACGCACCAGGGCAGCAGCAATGTCCTCGGCCACCGGACGGTAGCTCTTCCAGGAACGCTGATTGCCCGCCGTGCTAAGGACCGCACCGTCGACGGTCTTGTCGCCGCCATGGACAATGGCCATGCGCAGCCGCCGGAGCAGGACCTCGATGTGCCGGTTCAGGCCCAGGGGCTGAAGCGGCAGCCCAAAAGCCTCGGTCTCGCGGACTGCGCTGGCGGTAATAGACATCGATGCCCCCATCCGGCGTCAGCGACACATCATCGGAAGCTGACGTGGAAGAGACATAAAGCGGCGAGCCTATGCTCAAGCCTAACGAGGATACTTAAAAAATATTCAGGTCAAAACCGCGCAATACATCACGAATGAACTCTGAACGGCTTCGTGAAAAGGCCACCTATCGACTGACCCGCATCCCTGTTCCGGACCGGCCGTTCCGGGCGAGGACAGCGCCCGCCTTCACTGGCTCAAGCGGGCACTCGCCTTGCCGTCCACGCGCACAAGATTGCCCTCGTAGTCATAGATGGTCCCCGCCGCCGCAAAGATCGACAGCGGTATCGACGCACCGGCTTCACGCACCTTCTGGAAATTGATCGACATGTCGGGCGGGGTGACGACACCCACCTTGATCTGGCCCACCTCACTGCGACCGGTCAGCACGTCGCTCGCATAGAGAGCCGCGAGCTGCGCATTGGACTCGAAGCTGATGCCGATCGAGAGCATGGCACTGTCACCACCGCCACGAACGATGTCGGGAACCACGCTGAGCACCGCCGCGCGGTCCGCATGGGCGTTGATGGTCGCGATCTCACGGAACACGGCCGTGCTGCCGGTGACCCAGAAGATGCTCGAGGCGAGACTGGGGTCCGCAACCTTCATTCTCTCGACCGCGCCCTTGATGAGCTGCGCCAGCTCGGCCTTGGCATTCGCCGGATCCCTGACCGTCAGTTCGAGAGCCGAAACGCCGCGCGCCTTCGCGTATTCGAGAACGGGCCGTGCCTGTGTCTCCATGGCGCTGACATTGGCGCCATCGGCGATGACGGCAATCGACTTCAGCTGCGGCTTGAGGGCGGCGACATAGGCCATTTGCACATCGATCGGCACGTTGAGCGAGGTAAACGCGAAATTCGATCCCGATCCCCGATCGTAACCGGCGGCCTGGCCCAGCAGGACAGGGTCTTTCGAACAGACGGTGACGACCGGCAAACGCCCTCCCCTGTAGTGCTCCCAGAGCCAGGCTGTGCTCTCCGAGCCCATCGCCAGAATCAGGTCGAACTGCTCGTCCTCGACCCGTTTCAGAATCTGCCGGCCGCGTTCGTCCTCATTCTGAAAGTTGATGACGGTGAGTTCGACAGCCAGCAGCTTGTTGGCGAAGACGGAGAGCATCTTCGAGATTGCGACATCGTAGGCCGATGACGGTCGCGGGTAGACGACCATGATCTTCTTGGGCCGTGCGCCCGAACTGGCCTCTTTGGGGAGAACTCGCAGTTCCAGCGGGTTTCCGGGCGCCGCGACCAGCCGCCAGTGATCGCGCGTCGCCGCCGTGACCTTGAACCAGGCGTGATAGGGTGCCTGATCCTTCTCACCGCCAGGCTGGGATTGGGTCTGGAGGACGGCTTGGCCTTGGGGAGCAGCCCCGGCCCCGGCCGCGGCGGCGAGGGCCACCAGGCAGGCCGAGAGCAGGCTGGCGACAGGTCTCGCGTGAATCGTCGTTCTCGCTACAGCCATCCAGATCCCCTTAGGCGGCCGACAGGTTGGATCGACCCGCAGTCGTTGTCCGCCCCGCGCTCAGGAAGAGGAGAGCCATGATCAGGATGCCGACGCCGATCGTCGCGAAGGCGCTCCATGTGACGCCCATCACCGCGAAGATCTGCATCATGACGAGGGGACCCGTCACATGACCGACCCGTTCCAGGAGTCGATAGGTCGCGGCCGCGCTGGTCGGGCCGACGACGCCTGCCGCCGCCGTCTCCGCGACATGCGTCACGATCGGAGCGTTGATGAAGCCATGGGCGATGCCGATGGTGACGACGCCGCAGATGACGAGCGCCGTCACCGGCCAAGCGCCGAGATCGAGCGCAAACGGCACGGACAGGCCGGGGCTCGCGATCAGGAACAGGCCAAGCGCAGTCAGGCACGCCCCGTGGAACAGCAGAGTGCGGGTGTCGGCGGTCCGGTCGGCCCGTGCCGAGGCGAGCTGGGAGGAGATGATGACGGCGCCGGCATAGAGCATGGTGATCTGGCCGATATCCTCCTTGGCGTAGCCGAGTTGGGCCAGCAGCAACGGCAGGCCCAGCAGGACGGCGCCGGTGAGAATCGCCTTGGCGGGAATGCCGATCAGGAGGGCGGTCCGTGCGAAAGCACCGTCTCGCATCAAGGTGAGCACATCACGCCAGAGCGACGCCCTCGCCACAGAGCTGGCGGACGACCGCGTGACCGGCAGGGCGAGGCCGACATAGAGCGCCGTCGCGCCGGCGACGACAGCCGCCAGCCGGAACACGCCGGCCGCGTGGATCGACGAGAACAGCAGCGAGCCGATCGCCATTCCCGCAATCATGCCCGCCTGGAAACCGAACACGATGATGCTGCCGGACCGGGTCCGCCGTGCCTGGGAGGAGTTGGTCAGCACGAAGGCTTGGGTTCCGATGAACAGGATGCCCTGCCCCATCCCCGACAGCGCTCTTGCGAGCACGGCAGACTGGAAATCAAGATGGATCGCCATCAAGGTCATGCCGACCGCCGAGAGGGCGAGCCCGCCGACGACCAGGCTGCGGGCCGACATGCGCTGTTCCAGGCGTCCGGCGGCGATAAGCGCCATGGCGAAGGTCAGATAGTAGATCGTGAACGGGGCGGAGGCCCAAGCCTTCGATAGCCCTGCCGCGAGCGTCGCAGACTGGATGATCTGGGGCAGGAACGCATAGCTCAGATGTTCAGAGAAGACCGCAAGGAAGAAGGCGGGTTTGATCAGATCGATGCTGAAGGCTTTGGCGTCGTCATCAGAAGCATCGCGGCCGATCCTGCTGCGACGCTGGAAGGCATGAACCAGTCCGACGAAGAGCGCGGCGAACAGCCCCGAAGCGACGAGCAGCGCACTGAAGTTTTTCGTGCTCCGCAGCACCTGGGCGAATACGACGTCCCGCGGCAGCGCAACGCGGATCTGAATCCGGGCCGTGCCATTAGGCGCGAGATCGGCGGCAAACTCGTAATCGTCCGAGCGGTGGTCCCAAGCTCCACCTTCGAGGCCGGCATCGGTGTGAACGATCACGCGGCCATCGACGATCAGGGCCGCAGCCCGGATGTCCGGATTGGCCTGGCGGTATTCGGCCAGCAGCGCGCCGATGCCTGTGATGTCGTTGAAGCTCAAATTGAAGGCGACGATGTCGTCCAGTCTCTGGCCGAGGCTGTCGGCCAGAGATTTGGCTCGCTCCTGAGTGGCCAGCGAATAAGTCGAAACCAGCGTGGCGACGACCAGGGCGGCCGTGATGGCGAAGGTGGAGATGAAGCCGATCCCGACCCAGCGCAGCCGCAGCGGGCCATCCTGGCGCGGAAACAGCAGAGCGACCGCCAGGGCGAACGCTGCCGCCGCCAGCATCGCCAAGCCGAGGAGTGGTTTGAACGCCGCCTCGACCTGAGTGGCGATCAGGGACCTCGGCGTCACGAGCACGATATGGCCGACGCGCTCGAAGCGGTCATCCAGCGGCAGCACGACCTCGATCACCTCGGCGGAAACGACGATATCGGCGGCGCGTGTATCCTTCAGCCGGGCCGGCCCGTCGAAGCGCGCCGCAGCCGGCCCGACCGCGAAAACGCGCTCGCCCGACGCCGCATAGGCAGCCACGGACGACACCAGCCTGTCACCGTCGATGATCGGTTCGACCAACCCCGAGAAACCGACGAAATGGCGAAGCGGCAAACCCGGCCGGACGAAACTCTCCAGTGCATTCTGGACGACTTGGCCCTGCGCGACCATTTTCTCGGAATGGAAGCGCTCCATGGTCCGCCGGGCGTCTTCGAAGGCGACATAGAGCAGCAGCAGCAGGGACAGGATCGCAACCAGCCCCAGCATGGTGGCCTCGACGGCACGTCGCTTGAGCGGCAGAAACTCACGCGTCGATCCCGTCGCCATGCTGAAGATCCGTCGCCTCTCTGCGGCAGGCCGCACTCGTCTCGCGGCGGTAACCGCCGACAGCGCGCCTCGTCAGGGCACGCCGGCCCCAAACCATGATGCACAGCGCTTAAAAATGCGTGTCGCGGCCGTCATTCGACAGGCGGCGCGGGGCGCGGGGAGCATTGACCCGGCAGGCCGCCCCCGAGATAGCAACAAGCGCCGACACAGGTTGCGGGGGTGCGATTCGTGACGAACTTGGGATCTATTCAGGCTCCGCTGCCAGAGGCTCTGACGACATTCCTTGCCGCATGCGCCGCCGCGATCGGGGCCGACCATGTCTCGGTTTCGGCAGTCGATCTCGCCGACTGGAGCCTTTGCACCTTTCCCTGGAGTGGCCATCCTCTGGCCGTGCTGAGCCCCGGCACGGCGGAAGAGGCCGTCGCCTGTCTGCATCTGGCTGGCCTCCATGGCTGCCCGTTGCATCCGGTCAGCCGCGGACGGTCCTGGGGTCTGGGCTCACGCCGCCCGCCGCGCGACGCCGTCATTCTCGATCTCTCGCGCCTGAATCGCATCATCGACATCGACGCCACCTCTGGCACGGTCCGGGTAGAGCCCGGCGTCACCTTCTCTCAGTTGCAGGACGAACTGACTGCGCGGGAAATCCCCTTCCACGTCCCCTCCTTCGGCGGTCCGCCCAGCGCCAGCGTGCTCGCCAATGCGCTCGATCGCGGCGAAGGTTCGGGCGCTTTCGGCGACCGCTTCGGCCAGCTCTGGGACCTCGATGTCGGGCTGACGACAGGCGAACGCCTGCGCACCGGCTATGGCCGTTTCGAGAATGCGCGACTGGCGCCCGTGCATGGCCGGCCGGTGGGGCCGCTGATCGAAGGCCTTTTCAGCCAGGCAAGCTTCGGCTGCGTGCTCTCGGGTTGCCTGGGTCTGGCGCCGACGGCGCAGCATGGCTGCTACATCGCCTTCGAGATCGGCCTGTCCGACAAGCTGCCGGCCTTCGTCGAAGCCTTCACGGGCCTGATCCGCGACCGGGTCGTCGATTACCATGACGCCTTTTTCTGGGACGGCGCGAAGCAGATCGCTTCCGCCGGGATCGCAGCCGACCTGACCCAGCCGCCGCCACCCCGGGCTTTCGAGGAATGGCTGGCGACGATCTCGATCAGCGCCAATCACGCGATGATCCTCGACTGCAAGAAGGCGATCGTCATCCAGACGCTGCTGCCCTTCTGCAACTCCTTCACGATCGATGAGGATGGCGAGCCGGGCTCCCGTAACTCCGGACTGCGCGGATTCAGCGATGGCGGCAACGTCACGAGTTGCTACTGGGCCAAGCCCGCTTTGCCAGACGGGCCACTGAACCCCGACCGCGACCGCTGCGGCTTTCTCTGGCTATGCCCCGTCATCCCGCTGGATGGCGTGGCTCTGGCGCGAATGGCGCAGCTGACGCAGGCCGCCGCTCGACAGTTCGACATCTTCATCATGGCCGGGGCGGAAGCCGCGACAGAGCGGGCCTGCCATGGCTATGTTTCCTTCGCCTGGGACCGCGACGTGCCGGGCGCCGATGCCAAGGCCATGGCCGCGCATGCCATGCTGATGGAAGCCTTCACGCGCGAGGGCTTTCACCCTTACCGGCCGACCCTGCCCGCGACGGCCGCCGCGGCCCCTTCACAGGGCGATTGGGCGGCCGTGGTGCGACGCCTGCGTCACGCGCTCGACCCCGCCGGAGTGCTGGCCACCGGCAGGGTCGCTGATCTGTGAGCCAGCCGCTGCCCTGGGCAAACCCGGAGGCGTCTGGCCCTCGACGTGGCTGACGATCGGTCCGCGGGGACCGATCAGGCCATCACCACTTCTTCGAGATCTTCTTGAAGGTATTGCTGACCTTCTTTGCGGCGTCGCTCGCAGCCTTGGCCGCCTGATCCGCCGCAGCCTTGGCCTCAGCCGCCGCCTTGTCGGCGGCAGCCTTGGCATCGGCGGCGGCTTTCTCGGCAGCGGCCTTGGCCTGGGCAGCGGCCTTGTCGGCGGCAGCCTTCGCCTCGGCAGCGGCCTTGTCGGCGGCGGCCTTGGCATCGGCGGCGGCCTTGTCGGCAGCGGCCTTGGCCTCGGCAGCCGCCTTGTCCGCAGCAGCCTTCGACTCCGCAGCGGCCTTGTCGGCAGCGGCCTTCGTGTCCGCACCGACCTTGGTGCCGACATCCTTACCGACTTCGGCGACCTTCATGCCCGCCTCGGTGGCGCCGGGCGCCACCGCCTTCACGCCATCCTGGGCATATTTGGTGTCGACCGTCATGCCGACATCGACCTTGACGCCGACCAGCAAGGCGACGTCGCCGCTGACGCCCATATTGATCTTGCCGTTGTCGTAGCCGGCATTGGCGCCACCGCCGACACCCGCCATCTCACCGATGCCGACCCCAGCACCAGCCGTTCCCGAGCCGATGTTCTTGATGCCTGCACCCTGGGTGTAGCCGACCTCGACGCCATGGCCCGTGAAGGCGCTGCCCTCGCCGGCCGCACCATAGGCCCCATTGCCGTGCTGAATGCTCGCGCTGCCCTCGGCGTAGGTTCCGGTCTTGGCCGTTGCCTCGAGGCCGCCGCTGACGGACACGCCGCCAGCGCTGATCTTGCCATCCACCGAGGCCGTCGCATAGGCGACCGAGCCGGCCTGGAAGCTGGCGCCGGTTTCGTTGGCCGTGTGATGCACCTCGGCTGCGACGCCGGACTTGACGCCCACCTCGCCCGAGACCGACCCGCTGGCCGGGCCAGCGGTGCCGTGAGCCTCGCCGCCGGCGCTGGCCTGGAACCCGGACGAGAAGCCATAGCTGCCGCCGCCCGAGGTGATGCTGGTACCCGCCGAGACCGACGCATAACCCGAGGCGCCGTTCTGGGCATTGCCCGTGCTGTCCGCGACCGCCGCCATCGCGACGCCGGACTGCGAACCGTCATCGACCTTGACCTGAGCGTTTCCACCGGAAACCGCCTTCAGGACATCCCGCGGCAGAGCGTCTTCGAACTGCTTCAACTTCAAGGCCGACTGGCGCGCCATCTTCTGAACCCCCAATGGACGAAACGTCACGAGGCGAACCTAGGGCGGCGGGCCTTGTTTTTTGCTTAGGAGACGCAGTTAAAATTGATCAAATTGCGCCTTATCGACCCACTTTCAGGCTATTGCGGTCTATAGTTAAGTAAAGATCGAAAACCGGCTGAGGCCTTGATCCGCTCCGCCCGGCTGTGGCGGCGTCTTCTCTCCGGCAACCCAACGGTCCTTACCATGCAAAAAGCCCCCGGTCGGGCCGGAGGCTTTTGGCGGAGCGTGGGGCTCTGCGCCGTCAGGCGTCGCGAGCAGCGAATTCGCGCTCGATCCTGCGAATGCTGTCGCCGACCGGATCGATCTCCTGCCGCAGCGAACGCGCATCGGCCGAGAGGAACTCCGCCAGGATTCCGTCCGAGGCAGCGAGTTCGTCGAAGGTGCCGGTTTCCGCGATCCTGCCATCCTTCAGCACATAGATCCGGTCGCAGCGCCTTACGGTGTCCAGGCGGTGCGCGACGGTGATCACAGTTGCCTTCAGCGCATCGACCGAGGCGGCGACATGCGCTTCGGCTTTCGGATCGAGCGCGCTCGTCGCCTCGTCGAGCACAACCAGCGCCGGGCGATGCGCCAGGGCGCGCGCCAGCAGCACGCGTTGAATCTGGCCGATCGACAGGATCGGCTCGGCATCGCCAATCGGCGTCGACAGGCCGAGCGGCAGGGCGCGGATGTCGTCTTCCAGTGCGGCCAGTCGAACGGCCGTCCAGACCTCATCTTCGGAAAGCTTCAGACCCGCGCTGATGTTCTCGAAGAGAGTGCCTGGGAAGAGCCGCCCGGCCTGGCCGACGACACCGATCTGGCGTCGGATGGCGGCGGCGTCCAGCAGCGCGAGATCGACGCCATCGACCTTCACCGAGCCTGATTCCAGCTTCTCCAGGCCGAGCAGCGAGCGCAGCAGCGTACTTTTGCCGGAGCCCGAAGCGCCCACGATCCCGATATGCTCGCCCGGCTTGATCTTCAGCGAGACGTTCTGCAGCAAGGCCCTGGCGCCCGGCGAGCGACGCACGACGATGTCGCAGATCTCGATGTCGCCGGTGATCCGCTCGGGCCGGGCGCCACCGCTGTGAGGCGCGGGAACGGCGTCGAGAATCGGCTGGATCATGCGGCGCTGGAGGCCGAGCATGCTGGCCTGGAGAAACGCATGCACGAGGCCGACGGCTGCGCCCGTCACCGTCATCAGCGCGGTGGTGAAGGCGACACCGTCCTGGGCCGGCAGGTTCTTCTGCAGCAGGATCGCGGCCGCGATGCCCAATGTCAGGATGAGGGCTTCGAGCGCGGCCTCGAGGGCATGAATGTTGCTGCCCATCCGGTCGGTGACGAGGAAACGCTCCTTCAGCGCCAGGAAGCTCTCGGCGAAGAGCTTGAAGAAGCGGCTTTCCGAGCCCGTCGCCCGCACAGTCTCGATCTGCGACAGCGTCTCGTAGGACAGCGAAATCCAGCTCGTCGGCGAGCAGGCGCCCGAGAACAGCAGATCGACCTGGCGCTTGGCGATCCAGGCCGACAGCGCCACGGCCAGGATCATGACGACGAGACATAGCGTGCCCGCCAGCGGCGCGGTGTGGATGATCACCGCCAGGCTGGGCAGCGCTACGAGCAGCCCTCCGACGACGGAGAGACCGAGCTTCCAGACGCCCTTGTGCCAGGTTTCGACCGATCGGGTGATGAGCGCCGCCGCTGCCGGAGCGGGGGCCTTGCCCGCGCCCATGCCGCGCGACACACGGATCATGCGATCAGCGGCCGCCGTTCGCAGCATCAGGCCGGTCCGGCCATCGATACGCAGCTGGCTCAGCGCCGCTGCGAAGCGAGTGATCAGTGTCGCCACGATCAACGCCACCAGCATCACCGCGACATGCTGGAGCATGACGAAATCGCCGCCGGGAATCACGATGTCCATGATCGCGATGTTTGCGAGCGGCAGCAGCGACAGCACCAGGCCGGCCAGGAAGGTTAAGGCGGCGAAGGCGGCGAGATCGGGTAGTTTGGTGCCCAGTCCGAACAGCAGGAGTTCCTTGAGGGTCAATGCCTTGTCGGGGAGAGCCGGGCTCAGCGCCCAGCCCTCCGAGCCCAGCGAGGCGGCCGTTTCGGCGTCGAGCCGAAGCGGTTTGCGCGGGCGCGATCCGTCGACATAAAGCCAGGTGGATCCCGATGGGATCAGCGCGAACGGGGTCCCGTCGGAGCGCCGTTCGGCGATGAATGGCAGTGCATACCGCCGCTGCCAGCCGGGCTCGACCGGGATTTCGCGCGAGATGAGCTGTGCGGATCGGGCCATGCGGTCGATGGCATCTTCGGTGCTCTCGCCAATGCCACGCTGCTGACCTGCTTCCGGCTTCTTGTCGTAGTGCTTTGCAACGGCACGAATGACCGCGCTCAGGGGCGATTCCGAAGCGGCGAAGCTGCCACCGGAAGCGGGGTCAAGAATCGTCTCGACGCGCCCGACGACGTCCTCGACGAGGGAAAGGTCCCGGTTGGACGGGGCTGTTGCGACGGACATCAGGCGGCTCCGACGGCGTGGACGACAGGGGCGTGAACGATCTGCGACGGCTGGGCATGGGCGGGCCGTGCGAGCGGCCCGTTGGCGAAGAACTGCGCCGGGTGCCCGCGCCCGACGATGCCGCCATTGCCGACGAGGATCGCTTCGTCACAGCGACAGGCGGTGCCCGATCGGTGCGTGACGATGACGACGGCGGCCCCGGAGGCCCGGAGCATCTCCATGATCTCTTCCTCGGAGGACGGATCCAGCGCACTGGTCGTCTCATCGAGCACGATGACGGCCGGCCCGCGAGCCAGAGCACGCGCCAGCGACAGGCGCTGCAGTTCGCCACCCGACAGGCCGGTCTCTCCACTGACGAGCTTGGTATAGAGACCGCCGGGACGGCGGCTGACAGCCTGGCTGAGTCCGACCCGACTGACCGCGTCGGTCACGGCGCCATGGTCGATCTCGGTGTCCCAGAGCGTGATGTTCTCGCCGATCGTGCCGGAGAAGCTCGCCGGCATCTGGCCGACATAGAGAAGCCTGTTGCGCAACTCGCTTTGGGGCCAGTCCGCCAGCGCCATGCCATCGAGCGTGACGCTGCCCGCCGTGGGTTCGACGAGCCCGCCCATCAGCCGTGCCAGCGTTGACTTGCCGGCTCCCGAGGGGCCGATCACGGCGATCATGCGCCCCGGCTCGAGTGACAGGTCGACGCCGGACAGGATCGGCCGCCCCGGAGTGTGCGCGAAGCCTACATCCTTCAAGACGAGCCGCCCGTCGCGCGTCTGCGGCGAAGCGCTGCGCTCACGGTTGTCGAAGGCGGCGGCGCTGCGATGGCCTTCGAGGTCCGAAAGCCGCATCAGCGCGCCCGCCGATTCCTGGATGGCGCAGAAGCCGGCCGCCAGCCCGGCAATCGGCTTGTTCAGCAGGCTGGCCAGCATCTGGGTCGCGACGAGGTCGCCGAGCGACAGGCTCCCCTCGATCGCACGGACGGCGCAGACGACGAGCACAACCGTGGTCAGCAGGAGACCGGCAAGGACGGGGCCGAGCCCCGCCATGGTCTTCAGAATTCCCAACCGCTGTTCGGCAGCGATGGCGGCATCCTCCGCCGTCGTCCAGCGGGCGAGGAGCAGGTTCTCACGGCCCATCAGCGCATAGGTGCCGAGATTGGCCATTCCGGAGGTCGCGACGGCGGCGGCGCGGCCCTCCGCCAGCTGGTGCTCGCGAGTGCGGTCCGACAGCCGTGATGTGATCAGGCTCAGGATCAGGAAGTTCAACAGTGCCGTCACGATCGCGGCGACCATGATGATCGGGTCGTAGAGCGACAGCACGACCAGATAGCCGAGGACCAGGACGATCTGCGGCAGGAGATTGGCGAGGGGGCCAGCAATGGTGCTGCCCAGTTCTGAGCCGATGCGGATGCGCGAGACCACTTCGCCGGCGCTGCGCTGGGCGAAATAGGACAGCGGCAGGGTCAGCGCCCGATAGAACCCGCTGAGGGCCGACACTGCACCAATCTTGATCTTCCAGGTCGCGACCGTCCAGGACGAGAGATACGAGATCGCCGCCTGCGCCAGCGAGATCAGCAGGAGGATCGCCAGCAGCGGGCCGAGCCAGTCGGCTTGGCGCGCACCGAGAACATGGTTGACCAGAGCGCTGGTAGCACCCGCCAACGCAAGGCCAGGAATGACCGCCAGAATCCCTGTGGCGAAGGCGACGCCGAGCGCGTCCTTGGAATGGGCCGCCTCGCGGATCAGAGCCATCGCCACCGAGGGGCGGCGTCCGGCCTTGACGAAGCCCTCATCGGGCTCGAAGGCCATGGTGAGGCCGGTGAAACAGTCGCCGAACTCCTGGGCGCTCAGGGTGAGCCGCCCCTGGGCCGGGTCAAGGATCGTGAAGCTGTCGGCGCTGGCCTTCTCCAGCACCACGAAATGGTTGAAGCACCAGTGCAGGATCTGCGGCATCGGCAGGGCCGACAGTTCTGCAGGCTCGCGGCGGAAGGCGATGGCGGTCAGCCCGTAGCTCTCCGCAGCCTGGAGCAGCCCCTCCGCGTCGACGCCGTCGCGCGAGGTATTGCAGCGCTCCCGCGCTTCCTCCAGCGTGATCCAGCGGCCATGGGCGGCCAGAACCATGGCGATGCAGGCCGCACCGCACTCTGTGGCTTCCATCTGGAGGAAGAGCGGCGTCTTCTTCACCGGCAACATGGGGGCTCCTGTGGCCTGGCTCAGCCGGGCCGGTCTGGGCGGAATCGGGCTGAAACGTCTTGCGAGGGTGCGGCGGGGTCGCAGCCGCTCGGCCGCACCCCGCCCGCGCTCAGTCGCTCGAGCCGAGCAGGCGACGCAGCGCCGGCATCGCCAGCGACAGCAGCGTTTCGCGTTCCACCGTGATGCGGGAGCTCACCGGCGTGCCCGGCGTCATCCGCAGTTCAGGGCCCTCCCCGGACGTCCAGACATAGCTGGACGGCGTTTCGGGGTCGCGATGCAGTGCGATGCGAACCGCGAAGGGAGCGCCTGTGCCCGTCACCTGTTGCACCAGCGAGGCATTGCCGAGGATGCGCGTCAGAGCCCGCTCGGTGATCGGCGCCTCCGAGACTTCCATCACGGTGCCGCGCACGCGGCCCTGCTCGCGCACCGGCAGCGAGGCGGGACGGATCAGCACTTCGTCGCCGATCTGCACCAGCTTACCGTCGGCCATCGAAACATAGGTCAGCGCTTCCAGCTTGCCGCTGAAATCCTCGGGGATGATGCTGAGAACGGGCTGTCCGGCCGTGACGAGACCGTTCCGCTCCGCAGAAAGCTCGGCCACCGTGCCACTGACCGTGCTCTTCAGAACGGAGCCGCGCTCGAGTTCCGACCGTAGTGCTGCCATCTCGGATTGCAGCTGCTGGATCTGGAACTTGATCATCATGCGCTCGCGCTCGATCTTGCTGTCGGTCGCGAAGGGCTCCATCTTCATCGCGAGAAGATCGCTCTTGGCGCTGGCGAGTTGATCGGCGATCTGCTGCGTCTGAACGCGGGTTTCGAAGACGCGATTGCGCGTGGTCGATCCCAGCTCCATCAGCTTCACCTGGTCGCGCTCGAGATCGCGCTGCCAGGCGAGTCGGGTCTCCATATTGGCGATCCGGTCAACCAACGCATTGCGGCGCTCAGCCCGGGTCTTTTCCTCCGTCTCGCGTTCGAAGATCTGGAGTGCCTCGGTCTCCCGTGCCTTCTGTTCGAGCGAGGCCATGTCACGCTCGGCCTTCTGCAGCGCGTTGATCCTGTCGGGCAGCCGCACACGGGCCACGACCTGACCAGCGGTGACGTGGTCGCCCTCGTTCACGAGAATGGTCTCGACGATCCCATCCATCACCGAGCGCACCGGCTTCAGCAACTCGCCCGAGGTGTCGACCAGGACGCCGGTCCCGTTGACCCGCACCGGGACCTGAACGAAGCGACTCCAGACCACGGCGCCGCCCAGCAGGACGACCAGAGCCAGCAGCGCGCCGCGCGTCAGGCCGTTCGTGACATGCATCGTGTTCTGGAGCTTCCCGATGCGGCTATGCGCATCGAGAGCTTCCTGCCGAAAAAGACCGCCTGCCATCAACTGCCCCCCAAGGCGTCGCGCTGACCCGAACTCCCACGGTCCTCGCGACCGATGGTCGACATCTAGGGGAGCGGCGTTAGCGCCTCGTAAAAACTTCCGCGCTTCAGGGGAACGTAAACAATTTGCTCGGCTTTTTGCTTTCAGCGTTGACGATCATTTAACAGAAAATACAAACTATTTACCGATTGTTTATCATTAATGCTGAACTAACGCAAAGACGTAACCTCATCAGCGAATGTTAACCGCTCCTGTGCGAAAGCAACCCGGAACGAAGCTGGGGGCGCTTGCTGTTGCGGCCCCGTTTCGTCACCCGTCGGACATGCGTCAATCTGGATAGGGCGAAGATGGTGAAGTCGGTCGCAACCTTGGCCCCGATCGCGGCGGTAGCCGCTGTATTGGCTGCCACACAGCCTGTCATCTCGGCCTCCCGACAGTATCCGGTCAAGCCCGTCATCATCGTCGTGCCGGCTCCGCGGGGTGGTGGCACGGACATCTTCGCACGGGAACTGGCCAAGATCGTCGAAGAAGACCTCAAGCAGGCGGTCATCATCGACAACAGACCGCGCGGCGGCGGCATCGACGGCGTCAGCAAGGCCGTGTCGGCGTCGCCCGACGGCTACACGCTGGCCTTCGTCTGGAACAGCCCCCTCACCGCCAAGCCGCTCGCAACCCAGGTGCCCTACTCGCTGGAGAGCTATCAGGCGGTGATGTCGATCGGCTTTTCATCTTATGTGCTGTGCGCGCAGCCGGGTTTCCCGGCGGAGACGGCGCAGGAGTTCCTGAACGAGATCAAGGCCAAGCCCAATGGCTACAGCGTCGGCAATGACGGCGTGGGCGGCACCATGCATCTGGCCTCGGAGCGCATCTTCCAGAAGATCGGCGCCAAGGTGAACGCCATTCCCTATGTCGGCTCGACCGATACGGCGCGTAATTTCCTGGCCGGTCAGGTGGACATCTATGGCGGTTCGCTCTCGACCATTCTGCCCCATGTCCGCGACAAGAAGGCCAAATGTCTCCTGCTGACCTCGGCGGCTGACAATGCCGCCCTGCCCCAGGCGGGAGGCCTCGATAGCGTTGGCCTCGGCAGCGTCGAAACGGTCCTTTGGTGGGGGTTGATCGCACCGGCAGGGACACCGCGTCCGATCTTGGACCGTCTTGAGGCCACCTTCACGAAGGCCGCCTCGACCGAGCGGTTCAAGGCGCTGATGGCCAAGCAGGGCGCCACGCCGAGAATCTCCGACGGTCGGCAGACCGATGCCCTGATCCGTTCCGAGGCCGAAGCGCTCAAGACCGTGGCGGATGGCGTCGGCCTCCGCAGGCACTGAAGGACCGGACCGGGACCGACGAGCGCGTTCGGCAGCGCTCGAGCCCGATCGGGAATGATCGTGTGCCGTATCGGCCGCCAGCGTTCTCGCAATGATCGAGGGCGCCTTAAGATCAGGCCATAGCACGCCTGCGGCGCGCGCTCGCTCGTAGACCGGGGGTCCACGACGCGCTGTCCTTACCCGTGTCGGGGATGGACGCCGTGCGGCGATCCGGTATCGGGCCGCGATGGCGGCGACTGTGATCCTCACCAGGGCGGTGACGGGCCAAGGTCTACCGGAACGACTCTCGAACCCATTTGCGATCGAAGGGCGGCAGCCAGCGGAGCCGCCTCGGTTGATCTGAGGTTTTGGGGCTGGCGATCGGCGCGCTTCCGCGTTGGCCAGGCGGCAGCCGGGGTTGGCTGGCGCGCGCTGAAGCGAGCTCGATCGGCGTCTGTCGGGTGAGCCCGCTGGCTCAGGCTGCTCTGCGCGGGCGGGCCGCGTGCAGCACACCCATCGTTGCCGCCGCAAGGACCGCACCCAGCATCGTGGCCGCGTAGTTGCCCGACAGCAGGGGCCAGACGGCTACCGCCACCATCGTCAAGGCGAGAAGTTCGATCAGCGTCACCGAAATGGGACTCTTCATGCGCCGCCTGATCAGGCCTGTCCTCGCCAATCTGGGTTGATGCCACACATTGACGAGAATGCCGCAGGCAATGGCGCAGGCGACCCCGAGCAGACTGACCAGCCCCGCCCAGGAATCGACGATCAGCAGCAGCATCAACGGCAGTGCGGCAAAGGTGACGGCCAGCCAGCCGATGGCGCCGAAACGCGCACGCGCCCGCAGACGCGGCTCCAGCGGCGCGGTCAGGGCCAACTCGGCTGCGTCATCGGCCGACATCGCGATCCAGGTCAGGCCGCCGGCAATCTGGCCGGACAGAACGATCAGCACGGGCACCAGTGCCGCGGCGTCGTCGGCCCCGTTCGCCACGCGATAGACGGTGACGACCGCAAACGGCATCAGGAAAATGCACTGCATCAGGATCTGCGACAAAAGCCATGGATCGCGCAAGATGAGGCGGCGTTCCTTGAGCATCAGCGCTGCCATGGGCGACCTTCCGAATGAGGCGCGACTGCGCCTCGGACGGGCGGGAACCGGAGCCGCCGACCCTGCCGCCAGGACGGCGTTGCGCACGAAACTCTCGGCGAGGCCGGCGAATATCAGCGCGGCGACCAGGGCGCTGCCGACCACCACGGCCGAGAGGGCCACGACATCGCCCGTCACGGCGCGGGCCGGCAGCGTCGCCCACTGCCAAAAGACGGACTGCGGGTTGGCTCCATAACTTGCGACAAGCGCATCCTTGGGACCCGGCCCGAAAATGGCCTCCCACTGCACCATGACAATCACCAGCAGACCAGCCAGCGCGGCCGCGATTTGTGCCGCCACACGCGTGCTGCGGATTCCGATCAGGCGAACCATCCCCATGGTCAGAGCGATCGCAATCGCCGTCGCGCCGAGCGCGAGGGCCATGATCAGCGGCAGACCGGCCAGCCAGTGCGGTCCGCGCTGCAGCGACAGCAGGATCAGCGCTGGAGCGCCATAGAGACCGGCCTTCGCGAGCGTGAAACCGAAGACGTTCAGAGCCCGGATCAGAAGCACGGATTGGGGCGGCAGCGGCGCGGAGAACATCAGATCGTAATCGCCGCGCGCATACAGCGCATAGGCCGCGGAATCGAGCGCGGCGGAGATCATGAGTACGAACAGAAAGGCGAGATTGATCGTCAGGGTGATCTGAACCCGCGGATCGGTCGGGTCCAGATCTCCAGCCGACTTCAACAGCAGGTGCGACACACCGAAGATGATCGTGCAGACCACGGCCAGCACGCCGGCGATGCGCCATGGACGCAGGGCCGTTTTCGGGCCTGCCATGTCGGCAACTCCGCGCAATGCCAGGCGGATTTCATGCGCCAGCACGCTGCGCGTCGCATGTGAAAGGAAGGCGCTCATCAAGCGGCCTCTTCTCGCGCGACGATGTCGAGGAACACATCCTCGAGGGTCGCCCCCTGCGAGCCGCCGCCGTCGCGCAGCTGCGCCATGGTGCCTTCGCAGACCAGACGGCCATTGCGAATGATGCCGATGCGGTCGCTGAGCCGCTCGGCGACCTCAAGGATATGGGTGGTCAGGATCACCGTCGCGCCGGTGGCGACACGGGCCTGAAGCAGTTCCTTCACATGGCGCGCCATCGAGGCGTCGAGACCCGTCAGCGGCTCGTCGAGGATCAGCAGGTCGGGTTCGTGAATCAACGCGCCGGCCAGCGCCAGTTTCTGGCGCATGCCCTTGGAAAAGCCCTCGCAGCGCTGATCGGCCACGCGCCCCAGTTCGAGCGTCTCGAGCAAGGCGTCGCGGCGCTGCTGTGCGGCCCTGGGCTCGACCTGCCAAAGGCCGGCCACGAAATCGAGATACTCGACGGGCGTGAGCTTGTCGTAGACCATCGGCTCATCCGGCAGCCACGCCACCACGCGCTTGGCCGCGATCGGATCGCGCAGGCGGTTGATCCCGCAAATGCTGATCTCGCCCGCATCCGGCGCAAGCAGCCCTGCGACGATCCGGAGCGACGTCGTCTTCCCCGCCCCGTTGGGACCCAGCAAGGCGTAGAGCTCACCCCGATGGATACGGAGATCGAGCCCGTTGACCGCCGTAAAGCCGCCAAAGCGCTTGACCAGACCGCGGACGACCAGGGCATCATGGTCACTCATGCGAACGCTCCCATCACGAGGGGACGTTATGCGGCATTGCAGGTGACGTTCCGGTAAACCGATATTCCCGAGAAGCCAGGGACTATCCGCCTGCCCGGCCAGGCCAAAGCCGACATTGGTGGCAGGCCACACTCACGGACGACGACACATACCTCGCCGCGGACCTGCCAGACCAAAAGGGAGCGCGCGGTCGCGCTCATCGCAGGTTGTGGTTGGGATTCGCCGAGCCCGGAACGAGGAGAGGCGTTTCTCCGCTGACGCGATGCGACCGACGCGGCGGCCGGCTCGGTGCCGCCCGGTCACGAGCCGGGTTTTCGCATCTATGGTTCCCTGGCGAGCGCATCCAGCGCCTGGCTCAACCCGCGCATGGAGAACGGGAGTTTGATGTCACGGGACGCACCGTCCTTGAAGAGGATGGCGCCAGCCTCATTCAAACTCCGAAAACGCTTCACGAGGTCGTCGCGCAGGACAAGCTCGGCCACGCACCCGATCGGAAGGCAACGCTGCCACGTGGCGCCGAACGGCTTTGCGTCCTTGTCTTCTGACAAGAGTCCCGGCTGTGCCGACAGTGTCACGTTGTGGGGCAGGACGATCGTGACCTTCAGGGGATCGCTCTTGTTCACACGCCCGATCGCGATCTGCGCGATCGGCGCTTGCTGACCCTGGATCTGGATCGCCTGGGCAATCTCGCAGATGCGCGTGGCGCCTACCGGAACAGACGGCCGCTCGCAGCGCAGCGTCCAATCGCCAAAGGACGCTGTCGTGCGATCAGGCGAGGAGCTGACCGGGGCAGCACGGGAGTTCTGTGGGGCTGCAGCCGCTGGCGCCGGTGTGCCCGCTCCCGCCGGAACCTGCGCCAGGGCCGCACTGCTGCCCAGCATCGCAAGCAGGCCAGCCATTGATGCCAGCCTGGTCGCCCGCCGCGCTGGAGAACAGGAGCCGGACGCCATCAACAGCGTGAATGTCCGTCGAGGACGAGCCGTGGCAATGGGTTGCATCACCGGGTTCAGAAGCTCGCCCGGAGCATGCCCGATCCGGCAAAGCTGGTGGTGTTGCCGGAAGCGGACGCATCGAAGCGGCCACCGAGCGTCAGGGTGGGGGTCAGCTGGACGTCGGCGCCCGCGCTGAACAGCGCCGCGTCGCGGTTGGACCTCGCTCCCTCGATCACGAAGTTGGTATTCGCGATCCCGGTGAGGCTGGCGGCGAAGGTGACGTCGCGCTGGAAGTAATGCGCCCAGGCGATCTCCGTGAACAGCGTCGTCTTGCGGCCACCCAGCATGGTCACGCTCGTGATCCTGAGGCCGAGATCGGAGCGCAACGCCGTGTTGGTATGGGAACGGCCGGTGACACCGGCAGCAGCGCCCGTGAAGCTGTTGGTCTCGCGGAAGTTCGGCGTGTGGACGCTCTGGATCTGAAGAGCGGCGATCGGGGAGACGGTGAAGCCGCCCGCACTGAAGAGATCATAGGCCGCCTGCAGCCTTCCGCCCCAGACATGGGCGCTGTAATCGGCGGTCGTGCCCAACCCGAGCGCCGGTACGTTGCGGCGCGTCTCGACCTGCATCGCGGCATAGGACAGCGAACCGGCCAGGCTGAGTGCCCCGATCTTCGTGGCGCCGTAGAGGCCGAGCTGGAAGATGTCGGCGTTGCTGGACCCGAGATTGCGGCCGAGTTCGGAGCGCGATTGTCCGCCCGACAGCGCGAAGCCAATCACGGAGCCCGGCGCGATGCGGTAATCCGCGCCGACCGCAATATTGGCGTCCCTGATGTCGCGGGTCGACGAACCGGCACCGGTGGCGTCCCCCTTGGTCCGATCGATCTGGCCAAAGGTTGCGCCCCAGACATGGAAGGTCGGCTCGAAGCGGACGGGCGCCGGCGCGGAGACCGCCCCCTTGCGGCCGGGCAGATCGGCCGTGAAGCCGACAGGGCCAGAGGTGCCGACCAGGCTGCCGTCGCGCCCGATCGCGAAGGGATCGAGCATCACGCGCAGGAACTGGTCCGAGACGCGCAGGCCCGCCGCGCTGGTCGCGGTGTGGACCTCGCCCGACAGCGTGTTGACGGCTGCGGCCAGAGCCTCGCGCGTCGGCTGGTTGTAGACGCGGAACAGCGAGGAGACATCGACCCCCGAGAGGACCGCGTGGTCGAGCGCCGAGGCGACAGCGGTCACATTGCGGGTCTGTGTCAGGCCGAGCACCGTATTCGCTGTCGCGGTCGCAGCGCTCTGCGAGGTAACGAGCGGTGCGGCAGTCAGCGTCACGAAGGCATTGTTGGCACTGTAGCTGACGGCGGAGGTGACACCGACACCAAAAGCGGCATCGGTGGTCACCGTCGAGAAGGTGCCGTTGATGCCGCCGGTTGCGGTCAGGAAGTTGTAGGGCGTGCCGAAATTATAGGGCCCGCCCAGCGCCACAAGCTGTAGTGTGCCGGCCAATGTCGCGGTCCCGCCGGCATTGATCTTGTCGACCTGCGCCTGTTGGATTTCGATCACTGTGGTCGAGCCGGCACTCAGGGTCAGGTTCCCGCCAATATTGACGGTGCCGATCGAGTTCCCGGGGGTGAGCTTCGCGCCAGACTTCACGGTCAGGTTCGGGATAGCGGCATTTCCGGCGAGCACGGCGCCATCGGCAATCGTGACGCTCGACGTGTTGGCGATCGAGCCGTTCACAATCAGCCGACCAGCGTTGATGATCGTCTGTCCGCGATAGGTGTTCACGCCGGAGAGCGTGAGATCGCCGAGGCCGTTCTTGGTCAGGCCGGGCTGGATCGCCTCGGTTGCCGGAACCGTCGTCGAGATGACGCCACTGAGCGTCATGTTGAACCCGTTCGTGTCGACGGTGAACTGGTTCACCCCGAACGCGCCCTGCGAGATCTGGATTGCGTTGGCGAGCGTGACATTGGCCACTGCGCGTAATGTCGTTCCCGTCTGGACTGCGGCCTGGCCACTCCCGAGCGCCGTGTTGGACCCGACCCCCAGAGCCCCCGATCCAAGCGAGACGCCGCCGCTGAAGCTGTTCGCGCCGGTCAGATTGAGCGTTCCGAAATTTGTCTTTTGAAGGCTGCCGGTGCCGGAAATGGTCCCAGAGAGGGTCAGCGACGTGCCAGTCTCATTGCTGATGAGCACGTTCGTATCGAGCGCGATGGCATTGCCGAAGGCGACTGAGGCCGCTGTCGTCGAGAATGTGCGCACACCCGTGCCGCCGAACCGCAGCGAGGCCGAGCCCAGCGCGGAGCCGCTGTTGACGAACAACGCACCGTCCGTGACGTGAAGCGTGCCCGTTCCGCTTCCGGTGCCCGCCACATGCAGCTGGCCGCCGCCCGTCTTCACGAGCGTCCCGCCGAGGAACTGCACGCCGCTGCTGAAGACGAGCTTCTGCAACGCACCTGTGTTGTTGTCGGCCGAAACGGTACCGCCCATCGCGTTGACCACCACCGAGCGTGCCATGGTGATGTCGGCGCGGCTGCTGAGCGTGCCACCGTTGAAGACGAGGCTGTTGGTCGCGCTATCGTTGCCGAGATTGCGCTTATCGTCGACCTGCAGCGTGCCCGCGGAGATCGTCGTCGCACCGGAATAGGTGTTGTTGGCCGCAAGCGTCAGTGTGCCGGTCCCGATCTTCTCGAATCCACGCGGGCCGGCTGTCTCCGAGATCACGCCCGACTGGGTCGCGGAATCGGCGGCGAGCACCTCGAGCTGGGTGGTGTTCGAGTTGATGTTGATCGGCGTCGCGCTGTTGACGCCGTTGGCGAAGCTGATGACCGAGCCGGTCGTCGTGATGGTGTTGCCCGCCCCGCCGGCCGCGCCGCTCGCGCCGATGACCAGCTTGCCGTTGACCGTGATGCCGCCACTCAGCGTGTTGGTGCCGGTCAGGTTCAACGTGCCACCGTCGATGGCGATCGCCTTGTTGCTGTTCAGGTTACCCGTCAGGTTCAGCGTGCCATTGCCACTGAGGACGAGGCTGTTGAACCCGCCGAACGGGTTCGTTCCCGCGTAGCTGTCGGTCGTGCCGTTCGCCATCTGCACCGTCAGGTTGCCTGTGCCACCCGTCAATGCGCCGCCCGTGCCACCCAGCGATCCGACGGTCGGATTGTCGATGGCACCGAAGTCGAAGGTCGCACCAGCGTTGACGATGATCAGCGATGCGCTGTTCAGCGCGCCACCGGCCCCGATCTTCAGCGTACCAGCCTCGATGAGCGTGGGGCCGGTGTAGGTGTTGATGCCGGTCAATGTCAGGACGTTGCTGTTTTTCTTTGTCAGTCCCCCTGCACCAGCAATGATCGCTCCGACCGAGACATCGTCGCTTCGGTCGAAGATGACCCGCGTGCCGGCATCGAGAGTGAGCGTCTTCCCGGTGTCGACCGGGGTTTGGCCGCTCGTGCCGCCATCACCAATCTGCAACGAACCTGTCTGGACACGGAAGCCCTCGAGCCCGAGCGAGGATGGACCGGTGTATACCAGCGTCCCCGCACCGGCTCGTAACGCGATGTCTTTGCCGGCTGCGGCATCGAGCCGGCCAGTCCATTTGGCGGTAAAATTGGTGCTGCCGTTGAAGTCCTGGAAAATGATGTCCGTATTGCCCTGTGCCAGCAGCCGAACACCGATTTCGCTAGGTCCCTGAATGAAGACCTCGCTGCGGTTCCCATTGGCGTGATTGTAAAGGCCGGTCGTCTGGATCGTGCCCGTGTTGACGAGCCCGCCGGTGTTGATGCTGCCCTGAAGATAGGTCCGGTAATCTGCCGTGACCGTTCCTCCCACGAAGACATGGTTCTGCGTGCTGGGATGCACGCCCGGCAGCGATTTCAGAACCAGAAGATCGCCGACATTGACAGTTGCACCCACGCCAACATCAAAGCCGCCATTCGTCACGGAGATGGTGCTGATATAGGTGTTGGTCGAGAAGGTCGGCATATTCGACAGGAAAGCGGCCGAAGAAAAGCGCGGCAGCCCTGCATTGAAAACGCCCGTGTAATCCGTGATCCGCTGATCGGTCCGGGTGATGTACAGTTCCTGCCTTACCCAACCGGGACCGGGGGCGACATTCGGGATGATGGTGTCGATTGTCGGGGCCGGATTGAGGAGCGTGGCCGTAGTCCGGGTCCGATAATTGTAGTTGCCCAGATAATTGGCGGCGTTGCCGAGATTGTCGTCCGCCACGCCGATCCACTCGAATTGCCGCGAGCCTGTCTGAAACGTGGTGAAGCTGTTTCCCGCGTCGAGCACGGGCACACCCGGGACGGTCTGGGCTGCTCCAGGGCATGGCACCATCACCATCATGCCCGCAATGACACCGCCGGCCAGCGCTGTCTGGCGCAGGAGAGCGAAACGGACGGTATTGAAGGTAGAACGGTCGGCGACAGAACAATACGCAGCGATCACAGGCACATCCCTAGCTCATAGCCGCCAAGAACAGCCGCGCGGGATAGCGACGGCACCTCGTCGGTCAAATCGATGGGAAATTGTGCGCCTGCGCGCATATCCGCATCGTCGTGCTTAGGCATCTACGGCCGACACCGACATGCGTCAGATTTCTTCTCGGCTTCCTATAGGTAATCAGACTCCCTGGAAACATTCCAGCAATTCAGAGCGGCCATTTTTGCAAACGGTTAACTTTGATTCCGCGATGTGCTCACGCGGCCACATGGGCCGAATTGCCCATGCATTCATGGTGTTGTGAACCGCTCCGGGCAATCCGTCGCCGGCTTCGTGGCCTCGCCCTCAGCCGAGCCAGGTCTTCACCCGGCCGCAGAGCGCCTCGGTCGAGATTCCGTAGCGGTCGTGCAGGGTCGGCAGGGCGCCGGCAGCCAGGAACTCGTCCGGCAGCCCGATCATGCGGAAGGCGCAATGGACGCCCTCGCGCATCAGCAGACCGGCCACCGCCTCACCCAAGCCGCCGATGACCGTGTGGTTTTCGGCCACGACCACGAGCCGGCCGGGCTTGGCGCAGGCTTCCAGGATCGCGGCCGTATCGAGCGGCTTGATCGTCGGCACATGAAGCACGGCGGCGTCGACCCGGTCCTTCTCGAGCGCCTTCGCCGCCTCGAGAGCTCGCATCGTCATGAGGCCGGAGGAGACGAACAGCACCTCGCGGCCATCGCGCAGGAGCTTGGCCTTGCCGAGTTCGAACCGGTAGCCGTACTCGTCCAGCACCAGCGGCACCTGCCCGCGCAGCAGCCGCATATAGACCGGCCCCTGGTGGCTCGCGATCGCCGGCACGGCCTGCTCGATCTCATGCGCGTCGCAGGGATCGACCACGACCATGCCCGGCATGGC